>Ga0180222_1000126_pt1 | contig 134698 bp, 132 predicted proteins | sample eDN5th37CKraftOP_FD_151336 | JGI IMG/M metagenome (GOLD analysis project Ga0180222, IMG submission 151336) | Enriched Organic Plus compost microbial communities from Emeryville, California, USA - eDNA 5th pass 37_C Kraft OP (version 2) (version 2) ... | reverse complement strand
TCGTGGTGATGGACCTGTCGGATCGCGTGGCCGTGCTCGATTACGGCCGCAAGATCGCCGACGCGACGCCGAACGAGGTGAAGCGGGATCAGGCGGTGATCGACGCCTATCTCGGCGTGGCGCATTGAGGGGATGGGAGAATGTACGTGGAGCATTCTTTCAGCGTCGTCATGGCCGGGCTTGTCCCGGCCATCCACGCCTTCCTTTTGACTAAGACGTGGATGCCCGCGACAAGCGCGGGCATGACGAATGAGCGGAGGTTCGCCTAATGGACCTCCTTTATCGCATCTTCCTCGATCCCTTCGTGCAGATGGCCGGCGCGCCGGACCTCCTCTTGCAGACGCTGTGGGAGGGGCTTGTCGGCGGGGTGCTCTATGCGCTGATCGCGCTCGGCTTCGTGCTGATCTTCAAGGCGTCGGGCGTGTTCAATTTCGCGCAGGGCATCATGGTGGTGTTCGCGGCGCTCTCGCTCGTCGGGCTGTTTGCGCTGCTTACCCGCCTCGGCATCGCCAACGTGCACGTCGCCGCGTTCGTGGCGCTCGGGCTCACGGTGGTCGTCATGCTCGGGCTCGCTGTCGCCGTGGAGAAGCTCGTGCTGCGTCCGCTCGTGAACCAGCCCGACATCATCCTGTTCATGGCGACGTTCGGGCTGACCTACGTGCTGATCGGTCTCGGCGAGCTGATCTTCGGCGGCGAGCCGAAGGTGATGATCGCGGACGAGCTGTTCCTGCCGCACGGCTCCTACGACTGGGAGGTGTTCGGCGGCTTCGTGTCCTTCCAGTACATCGACATCGCGGCGGCGATCATCGCCTCGCTGATGGTCGCGGGGCTCGCCGTGTTCTTTTCGAAGACGCGGATCGGGCGGGCGCTCCGGGCGGTGGCCGACAGCCACAAGGCGGCGCTCTCGGTCGGCATCTCGCTCGAGCAGATCTGGGTGATCGTCTGGTTCGCCTCCGGGCTCGTCGCGCTCGTCACCGGCATCATGTGGGCGGCGCGCTCGGACGTTTCGTTCGCGCTGCAGATCATCGCGCTGCGCGCGCTGCCGGTGCTGATCCTCGGCGGCTTCACGTCGATCCCGGGTGCGATCGTGGGCGGGCTCATCATCGGCGTCGGCGAGAAGCTCGGCGAGTTCTACTGGGGGCCGCTCCTCGGCGGCGGCATCGAGAGCTGGCTCTCCTATTTCATCGCGCTCGTCTTCCTGCTGTTCCGGCCGCAGGGCCTGTTCGGCGAAAAGATCATCGAACGGGTGTGAGCGATGCTTTACCGCGAGGCAGGACAGTTCAAGACCAGCTACTTCGCCGACCAGGCGGTGTTCCCGATCCGGCAGGACCGGATCGGCATGGCGGTCATCCTGCTGATCGCGTTCGTCGCGATCCCGCTCTACGGCAGCAACTTCCTGCTGCAGGCGGTGATGATCCCGTTCCTCATCTTTTCGCTCGCGGCGATCGGGCTCAATCTGCTGACCGGCTACACGGGGCTCCTGTCGCTCGGCACCGGCGCGTTCATGGGGGTCGGGGCGTACGCCTGCTACAAGCTCACCAGTATCTTCCCGCAGGTGAACATCCTGATCTGGATGCTGTGCTCCGGCTTCGCGGCCGCGGCGGTCGGCGTCGTGTTCGGGCTGCCATCCTTGCGCATCAAGGGTTTTTATCTGGCGATTGCGACGCTCGCGGCGCAGTTCTTCCTGCAGTGGTGCTTCGTCCGCATCCCGTGGCTCGTGAACTACAACGTCTCGAACGCGATCGAGGTGCCGCAGCGCATGCTTGGCAACATCGTCGTCACCGGCCCGAACGCCTCGCCGCAGACGCGCTACTTTATTGTGCTCGCGATCGTGGCGGCGATGACGTGGGTCGCCTCCAACATCGTGCACGGCCGCATCGGCCGCATGTGGATGGCGGTGCGCGACCAGGACATCGCCGCCGAGCTGATGGGCATCCGTCTTCTGCGTACGAAGCTTCTCGCGTTCGCCGTGTCGTCGTTCTATTGCGGCGTCGCCGGCGCGATGCTGGTGTTCCTGTGGTACGGCGGCGCGGAAGCCGAGACCTTCAACATCAACCAGAGCTTCTTCGTACTCTTCATGGTGATCATCGGCGGGCTCGGCAGCCTGCTCGGCTCCTATCTCGGCGCGGCGCTGATCTTCGGATTGCCGATCCTGCTGCGGCTCCTGCCGGACGCGCTCGGCGTGCCGATGCACTCGGCGACCATCGAGCACCTGAGCTTCCTGATCGTCGGCGCGCTCATCATCTTCTTCCTGATCGTCGAGCCGCACGGGCTCGCGCGGCTGTGGCAGATCACGAAGCAGAAACTGAGGGTGTGGCCGTTCCCGTATTGAGGGGCGGACCGACTCCAATACCTGCCCGCGGTTCCGCGAGCAGGAAAAATGACCCGGTCCGCGGACCGGGAGACAAAACGCAAGGGAGGTAAACAATGCGCTTGAAATCTCTCATGGTCGGCGCGGTGCTCGCGGCGACGGCGGGTGTTCCCGCTTTCGTCGCGACCGCCTCGGCGCAGGACAGCATCTATGTGCCGCTGTTCACTTATCGCACCGGACCGTTCGCGGGCTCGGGCATCCCCATCGGCAACGGCATGAACGACTATCTCGCTATGCTGAATGCGCGCGACGGCGGCATCGGCGGTGTGAAGATCGCCATCGAGGAGTGCGAGACGGGCTACGACACGAAGAAAGGCGTGGAGTGCTACGAATCCACCAAGGCGAAGAACCCGGTCGTCACCAATCCCTATTCGACCGGCATCACGCTCCAGCTCATCCCGAAAGCGGCGGTGGACAAGATTCCGATGCTGTCCATGGCCTACGGCCTGTCGGCGTCGGCGGTCGGCGAGAGCTTCCCGTGGATCTTCAATCCGCCGGCGACCTACTGGGACGGCCTTTCGATCATCATGAAGTACATCGCCGAGAAGGAAGGCGGCTTCGACAAGCTGAAGGGCAAGACCATCGGCTACATCTTCTTCGACGGCGGCTACGGCCGCGAGCCGATTCCGCTGCTCGAGCAGTTCGCGAAGAAATACGGCTTCGAAACGAAGCTTTACCCGGTGCCGGCCGCCGAGATGCAGAACCAGTCGGCGCAGTGGCTCAACGTGCGGCGCGACAAGCCGGCCTGGATGATCATGTGGGGCTGGGGCGCCATGAACCCGACCGCCGTGCGCGAGGCCGCGCGCACCAACTATCCGATGGACAGGTTCATCGGCGTGTGGTGGTCGGGCGGCGAGGACGACGCGCGTCCGGCCGGGCCGGGCGGGAAGGGCTATCTCACCCTCAACCTGCAGGGCGTCGGCACCGACTATCCGGCGCTCAAGGACATCGAGAAGCACGTCCTCGGCAAGAGCCAGACGCAGAAGGAGAAGTTCGGCGAGAACCTCTATAACCGCGGCGTCTACAACTCGGTGCTGATCGCCGAGGCCATCACCAACGCGCAAAAGATCACCGGCAAGAAAGTGGTGACCGGCGAGGACGTGCGGCGCGGGCTGGAGACGCTCAACATCACCGAGGCGCGCTGGAAGGAGCTCGGCCTGCCGGGCTTCGCCACGCCGATCCAGGTGAACTGCGCGGACCACAACGGCCACCACGCGGCCTATGTGCAGCAGTGGGACGGCCAGAAATGGGTGAAGATCACCGACTGGATCACGCCCATGAAGGAAGAAGTGCGTCCGCTGCTGGAAGCGGCGGCCAAGGACTATGTCGAGAAGAACACCGGCTGGCCCAAGCGCACCGAGGTCTGCGACAACAAATAAGGACGTGTGACGCATGACGTGAAAGCCCCTCGTCCTCGGCGTGTCCGGGGACGAGGGCATCAGAAATAGTCCGCTCATTCCCGCCCCCGGGGTCTCGCCTTCGGCTCGCCCGAGGGCAGGCTCCAGCGGGAATTCAGTCTGGGTCCCCGCTTTCGCGGACGAGCGGTAACAGGAGGTTTCGTACGCGATGTCCGTTGCAGAGAATGTCCCGAGCGCCGCGCCGGCCGAGGCAATCCTCTCGGTCAACAACATCGAGGTGGTCTATGACCACGTGATTCTCGTGCTGAAAGGCGTCTCGCTCGAGGTGCCGGCGGGCGGGATCGTCGCGCTCCTCGGTGCGAACGGCGCGGGCAAGACCACGACGCTGAAGGCGATCTCCAATCTCCTGCATTCGGAGCGCGGCGAAGTGACCAAGGGTTCGATCGTGTTCGACGGCGAGGCCGTGCAGGGCTATCCGCCGAACGAGCTCGTGCGGCGCGGCTGCATCCAGGTGATGGAGGGCCGCCAATGCTTCGGCCACCTCACGGTGGAAGAGAACCTGCTCACCGGCGCGTTCACGCGGCGCGACGGCAAGGCCGCGATCCGCGACGACCTCGAGCGCGTCTATGCCTATTTCCCGAAACTCATGGAGCGGCGCAATTCGATCGCGGGCTACACGTCGGGCGGCGAGCAGCAGATGTGCGCGGTGGGCCGCGCGCTGATGTCGCGGCCGAAGATGATTCTCCTGGACGAGCCGTCGATGGGACTCGCGCCGCAGATCGTGGAGGAAATCTTCGAGATCGTGCATGCGCTGAACGAGAAAGAGAAGGTCTCGTTCCTGCTCGCGGAGCAGAACACCAACATGGCGCTGCGTTACGCGCGCTACGGCTACATCCTCGAGAACGGCCGCGTGGTGCTCGACGGCGACGCGCAGCACCTGCGCGAGAACGAGGACGTGAAGGAATTCTATCTCGGCATGGGCGAGACCGGCCGCCGCTCGTTCCGCGACGTGAAGCATTACAAGCGGCGGAAGCGGTGGCTGGCGTGACGCAGTTCTCCACGCGTCATCCTGAGGTGCCGGCCGAAGGCCAGCCTCGAAGGATGACGCGGATTGATCGTGCGGGCCGTCATCCTTCGAGGCCCGCGCTTCGCGCGGGCGCCTCAGGATGACGGGTGAGGGTCATGAGTGAGTTCTACGACCAGCTGGAAACCCGGGACCCCGCCGAGCGCGAACGCGACCTGCTGGCGCGGTTGCCCGGGCTGATCACGCGCGCGATGCAGGCACCGGGCTGGGCGAAGCATCTCGGGGATGTCGATCCGCGGACGATCACGAGCCGCGCGGCGCTTTCGAAGCTGCCCGTGTTCCGCAAGTCCGATCTGCCGGCGTTGCTGAAAGCCGAGCCGCCGTTCGGCGGGCTGTTGCCGGAGCCGGTGGCGAACTATGCGCGGCTGTCGATCTCGCCGGGTCCCTTGTTCCAGCCGGAGACGGACGCGCCCGACCCGTGGCGCATCGCGCGCGGGCTGTTCGCGGCCGGCATCCGCAAGGGCGACATCGTGCTGAATACCTTCGCCTATCACCTGACGCCGGGCGGGTTGATGCTCGACCAGGGCGCGCGGGCGCTCGGGTGTCCGGTGATCGCGGCGGGGCCGGGCCAGACCGAGCAGCAGCTCATCCTGATCGAGCAACTGCGGCCGGTCGCCTATACCGGCACGCCGGACTTCCTGAAGATTCTCCGCGACGCGTGGAGCGCGGCGGGCAAGGGCGGGTTTCCGATCGGGAAGGCCGTCGTCTCCGGCGCGGCCTTCCCGCCGTCCCTTCAGGCCGAAGTGAAGTCCTGGGGGATCGACGCCTATCAGATCTACGCCGTCGCCGAGCTCGGCGGCATCGCCTACGAGACGCCGGCGCGCGAGGGCATGGTGGTCGTCGAGGACCTGCTCGTCGAGATCGTGAAGCCCGGCACCGGCGATCCGGTGGCCGACGGCGAAGTCGGCGAGGTGGTGCTCACCTCATTCGATATGCGGCGGCCCTGGGTGCGGCTCGCGGTCGGCGATCTTTCCGCCGTGCTCGCGGGCCGCTCACCCTGCGGGCGAACCAACATGCGCATCAAAGGCTGGATGGGCCGCGCCGACCAGACGACGAAGGTGAAGGGCATGTTCGTGCGGCCGGAGCAGGTGGCCGAGATCGCGCGGCGCCATCCCGAGCTTGCGCGACTGCGGCTCGTGGTCACGCGCGAGGGCGAGATCGACGCGATGACGCTGAAGGCGGAAGCCGCTTCGCGCGACACGCCGCAGGCGGAAAGGATCGCGGAGACCCTGCAGGCGATCACCAAGCTCAAGGGCAGGGTCGAGCTCGTCGCCGCCGGCTCGCTGCCGAACGATGGCAAGGTGATCGAAGACGCGCGGAGCTATCAGTAATTTCAATTCGTCATGGTCGGGCTTGTCCCGGCCATCCACGTTTTGCAGCCCTTGTGAGCCTAAGTCGTGGATCACCGGGCCTCGCCGCGCCAAGGCTGCTCGCGTTCCGCTCGCAGGGCGCGGCGGCCCGGTGATGACGAACAGTGCGATTGACGGGCTTTTGGCCGCGTTCCATAGACGGCGCATGAAAGAGCCCGCGCTCGCCGGCAGGATCGGCGTTCTTCTCGTCAATCTCGGCACGCCCGACGCCACCGACTACTGGTCGATGCGGCGCTATCTGAAGGAATTCCTGTCCGACCGCCGGGTGATCGAGACAAACCGCGTGCTGTGGTGGTTCGTCCTGAATCTCTTTGTGCTGACGCGGCGGCCGCAGGCGAGGGGCCGCGACTACGACAAGATCTGGAACCGGGAGCGTGACGAGGGGCCGCTCAAGACCATCACGCGCTCGCAGGCGGAGAAATTGGCGGCGTTGATTGGAGGAACGATTCTCTCCGCTCATTCCCGCGCGATCCCCGGGTCAAACCCGGGGAGGAATCCGGAGCCGCGCGCGCCGTCAGATGAGGTTCTGGGTCCCCGCTTTCGCGAGGACGAGCGGAGAGGAGAAATCGTCGTCGACTGGGCCATGCGCTACGGCAATCCGTCGATCGGCTCGCGCCTCGAGGCGTTGCAGCAGGTGGGTTGCGACCGCATTCTCGTCGTGCCGCTTTATCCGCAGTATGCGGCGGCGACGACGGCGACCGTCGCCGACAAGGTGTTCGAGGCGCTCGCGACGATGCGCTGGCAGCCGGCGCTGCGCGTGGCTGCGCCCTACTACGACGACCCGGTCTATATCGAGGCCGTCGCGGCTTCGATCGAGGCCGATCTCGCAAAGCTTGCGTGGAAGCCCGACGTGATCCTCGCCTCGTTCCACGGCATTCCCGAGGACTACGCGGCAAAGGGCGATCCCTATCCGCAGCAGTGCGCGGAAACCGTGCGGCTTTTGCGCGAGCGGCTGAAGCTCGACGAGCAGCAGTTGCGCATGACGTTCCAGTCACGTTTCGGCCGCGCGGAATGGCTGAAGCCCTACACCGACGCGACGGTGCAGGCGCTCGCCGAGCAGGGTGCGAAGAATCTTGCCGTGGTGACGCCGGGCTTCGCCGCCGACTGCCTGGAGACGCTCGACGAGATCGCCCGGGAGAACGCGGAGATTTTCCACCACCATGGCGGGCAGAATTTCCGCGCGATCCCCTGCCTCAACGACTCCGAGGGCGGGATGGCGGTGATCCGCGCGGTCGTGGAGCGAGAGTCGAAGGGGTGGGTTTAGCCGTCATCCCGGCCAAGCGAGCCAGCGAAGTTGGCGAGCGCGAGCCGGGATCGTTCGAGAGAAACGGCTGACTGTCCCGGATAACGCTTTGCGCGTTTCCGGGACGACGCATGAGATTCACGCCACGCCGATCCGCAGCAGATCGTGCACGTGGACGAGGCCGACCGGCGCGCACTCTTCGACCACGAACAGCGCCGTTACTTTCTTTGCATTGAGGAGCTCGAGCGCTTCGGCGGCGAGTTGATCGGGACGGATCGTTTTCGGATTGACGGTCATCACCGCGTCGACGGTCTGCGCAAGCAGGTCGTCGCGCATGTGGCGGCGCAGATCGCCGTCGGTGACGATGCCGACGAGCTTGCCGTTGCCGTCGGTCACGCCGACGCAGCCGAACGACTTCGAGGACATCTCGACCAGCGCCTCGCTCATGCGGGTGCCCTGCGGCACGAGCGGCACGCTCTTGTCCGTGTGCATCACGTCGCGCACGAAGGTGAGGTTGGCGCCGAGGCGGCCGCCGGGATGGAAATCGCGGAACTGGAGCGCGGTGAAGCCGCGGCTCTCGAACAGCGCGACGGCGAGGGCATCGCCCAACGCGAGCTGCATCAGCGTCGAGGTCGTGGGTGCGAGCCCGAGCGGGCAGGCTTCCTTGGCGGCCGGCAGGACGAGGGCGACATCGGCGGCCCGCGCCAGCGTCGATTCCGCGTTCGCGGTGACGGCGATCAGCGCCACGCGGAAGCGCTTGGCATAGTCGGTGAGGTCGCGCAGCTCGGCGGTCTCGCCGGACCAGGACAGCGCGACAATCACGTCGTCCTTGGTGATGACGCCGAGGTCGCCGTGGCTCGCCTCGCCGGGATGCACGAAATAGGCGGGCGTGCCGGTGGAAGCGAGCGTCGCCGCGATCTTGCGGCCCACGTGGCCGCTCTTGCCCATGCCGGTGACGATGACGCGGCCGGAAGCGGCGCGGATGCGCTCGATCGCCGCGACGAACGGGGCGCCGAGGCCGTCGGCGATCGCCCGGGCAAGCGCCGCCAGTCCTTCGGATTCGGCCTCCAGCGTGCGCAGGGCCGAGCGGAGGAACTCCGATTCGGCGGCCGTGTCGGGCTTCCGGCTTTCGGTTTTGCGGCTTTTCGGGCTGGCCACGCGAGACTCCCCTGACCCGCCGTTTTCCTAGCACCCCGACGGGGGCGGGGCGACTCCGGCCTGTGGGTACAAGGAACCGTTAACCACGCCCGTTCTAGGTTCGTTAACCAAAAAAGCGAGCGGGAACCTGGACTTGCCTCGATTGCCGTCGATCTCGCGCCGGTGCGCGGCCCTCGCGCTCGCGCCGGCCGTTTGCGCGGCGGCGCTCTGGGCGGAGGTCGCGGCGGCGCAGGATCTCGCTCTGCGGCCGACGCTCGGGCCATCGAGCGATGCGCGGCCTGCCTATGGCTCCGCGTCCGGATCGGGGGCGGGCGGGACCGGATATGTCTCGACCAATGCCGCGAAGAATGCGGGCGGGTCGAGCGCGCGGGCTGCCGCGCCGTCGTCCCCCGCAACGGGCGGCGCGGTTCGCGGCGCGCCGCAGGTGGAAACGACGGGATCGATCCAGCGAAGGCCGTTGCGCCGCACGATCGAAGACGAGCCGTATGCGCCGGTCGGCGTGCGCGTCGGCAGCTTCGACGTGAAGTCGAGCGCGGAGGTCTCCTACGGCTACGACGACAATCCGTTCCGCATCGCCGGCGGGCCTGGATCGAGCTTCGCGCAGATCAGGGGCGCGGTGGAGACGAAGTCGAACTGGGCGCGCCACGAGCTTGCGACGGAATTGCGCGGCGCGTTCACCGACTACCTGCAGGTCTCCGGCAATGACCGGCCGGAAGCGGAGGGGATTCTCCGGGGGCGCATCGACGTTACTTCCGCGAGCCGGATCGAGCTCGACGTGCGGGCGGCGCTTACCACGGAAGCGGCGGGCTCTCCCGACGCGGTGACGTCGGCGCGGCGGCCGCCCAACATCTACACGTTCGGCGGGAACGCCGGCTATTTCCAGCGCTTCAACCGGCTCGAGCTCGGGCTGCGCGGAAACGTGGAGCGCAGCCTCTATCAGGATGCGGAATTGCTCAATGGCGACATTCTCGATCTCTCCGACCGGAATTATACGGCCTACGGGGTGGCGCTGCGCGGCACCTATGAGGTGACGCCGGGGATCAAGCCATTCATTGAGGCGGGCGTCGACCGCCGCGTGTTCGATCATGACGTGGATTTCTCGGGCGTGCGGCGCGGCTCGGATGGATGGATGGCGCGCGCCGGCTTCCAGTTCGAGCGCGAGCGCCTGCTCACGGGCGAAATCTCCGCGGGCTATGCCGCGCGGCGCTACGAGGACCCGACGCTCGACGACATCTCCGGACTGATCTTCGACGCTTCGATGGTGTGGACCGTCTCGGGCCTCACCAAGGTCCGGCTCGCGGCCAATTCGGAGATCGGCGAGACCACGCTTCCGGGCGCATCGGGCGTCTTCCAGCGCCAGGCAAGCATCGAGATCGAGCACGCGTTCCGGCGCTGGCTGATCGGCACGGCCGGGGTCGCCTACGGGCAGGAAGACTATCGCGGGGCCGGGCGGCGCGACGACAAGCTCACGCTCGCGGCGAGCCTCAGCTACTTCTTCAATCGCTATGCTGCGCTCAAGGGCGAGGTGCGGCGCGAAGACCTGCGGTCGACGGAACCCGGGAACGACTACACTGCCAATATTGTGATGATCGGACTGCGCCTGCAGCGCTGAGCGCCGGATCGCGGCAGGGATTTGTTAAGGCGGATACGGGGTAGTGTGGGCCTGGACGGAGAACCCCACTGCCCCGATGAAACCCGCCGCCGACCATCGCGCGCGCACGCGCGCTTTTTTCCGCCGCCTCCCGTGCGCGCTCGCCGTGAGCGCGATTCCGTTTCTTGCGGCGTGCGGGCAGGAAGTGCGCACGCAGGCGAGCGAATACACGACGGCCTCGATCCCGCAATTCGCGCCGGCGGAAGCGCCGAGCCATCCGGACATGGCGCCGCAGGCGATCACGGCGGCGTCCGCGAATTTCCCGCGGTGCATCGCCTCGCTCCGGCCGCAGGCGGCGAAGCGCGGCGTTTCGCGGGCGACATTCGACGCGGCGACGCGCGGCCTCGAGCCAGACCTTCAGATCATGGAGCTGCTCGACAAGCAGCCGGAATTCTCGAAGCCGGTCTGGGAATATCTCGAGGGTCTCGTGAGCGAACGCCGGATCGCGACGGGCCGGGATATGGCCGCGAAGTACGCGGGGGCGCTCGCGAACGTCGAGCGGCAGTTCGGCGTCGACCGCTACGTGGTGGCGGCGATCTGGGGCGTCGAATCGAATTTCGGCACGTCCATGGGCGACCGGCCGGTGCTGCGGTCGACGGCGACGCTCGCCTGCATCGGCAGGCGGCAGAATTATTTCCGCGACGAGTTCCTCGGCGCGCTGGAGATCGTGCATCGGGGCGACATCCCGGCCCAGCAGTTCACCGGTTCCTGGGCCGGCGCGTTCGGCCAGACCCAGTTCATGCCGACCGCCTTCAAGCGCTTTGCCGTGGATTTCGACGGCGACGGACGGCGCAACATCATCGGCTCCGTCGCCGACGCGCTCGGCTCGACCGCGAACATGTTGAAACGCAACGGCTGGCACGCGGGCGCCACGTGGGGCTACGAGGTCGTGTTGCCGGAAGGGTTCGATTTTCTCCTGGCCGACCGCTCGATCCGCAAGAGCCTGCGGCAGTGGGAGGCGCACGGTGTGCGGCGCGTGGGCGGTAGGCCGTTCCCGCGTCCCGGCGACACGGGCACGCTGATGCTGCCGGCGGGCGCGAACGGGCCGGCGTTCGTCGTGATCGACAACTTCCGCGCGATCATGAAATACAATCCGTCGGAGTCTTATGCGCTCGCCGTCGGGCATCTCGCCGACCGCATCCGCGGCGGCGAACCGTTCGTGCAGCCGTGGCCGCGCGACGAGCTACCGCTGTCGCGGACGGAACGCTTCGAGATGCAGGAGCGGCTTGCATCGCTCGGCTTCTATCGCGGGGCCGCGGACGGCAAGCTTGGCGCAGGGACACGGGCGGCGGTCCGCGATTTCCAGGCGCGCGCCGGGCTTGTTCCGGACGGCTTCGCGAGCAGCAAGGTACTGGAACAGCTGCGGCGGGCGCACTGAAACGCCTGAGTGACGGGCCTTTCGCAAGCCTTGAAATGGCCGTCAAACTCGGCCATCGCTGGTGTCGCGGTTCGGAAGTCCGCTCGAATTCTCAGCTCGTTCCGAAGCGGACTTCGGGCCCCGAACACTAGACCATTGAACGGCCGTGCCGGCGATGATGACTGTAGCCCTCTTCCTGCGTTTGCTTGTTGCCGCCGCGGTTTCCGTGGGGGCCCTTGCGACGATGCCGTCGCCGGCGGACGCGCAGTTCTTCTTCGATCCGTTCCGTCCACGTTACCGACAGCCGCCACCGCCGCCGCAATATTATCCGCGCCAGTCGCTTCCGCGTGTGGTGCGGCCCGCGCCCGAGCCGAGCGGCGGCACGATCTATGGATCGTCGGAAGCCGCCGACCGGCACCGGGAGACGCAAGCGGAATACTATGTGCTCGTGCTCGGCGACTCGCTCGCCGATCAACTCGCGCAGGGGCTTGCCGACGCGTTCTTCGAGGAACGGCCCGAGATCGCCATCGTGAAGAAGACGCGCGGCTCGAGCGGCCTCGTGCGCGCCGATTTCTACGACTGGCCGGCGCAGGTGCCTTCGCAGCTCGAGAACGAGAAGACGAATGCGATCATCCTGATGCTGGGGACGAACGACCGGCAGGCGTTTCGCGACGAGACGGGGCAGCATGAATTCCGCTCCGACCGCTGGCGCGAGCTTTATGCGCAGCGCGTCGACGCGATGATCAACGCCGTGAAGGAACGCGGCGTCCCCATCATCCTCGTCGGCCTGCCGCCGATGGGGAATCCGCGGCTGCACGCGGACCTACCCTACATCAACGAAATCCTGCGCGAGCGCGCGCAGGCGCTCGACGTCTGGTACGTCGACGTATGGGACGGCTTCGTGAACGAGTCCGACGCGTTCGTGACGATGGGGCCGGCGCTCGACGGACAGACACGGCGGTTGCGTATGTCGGACGGCGTGCACTTCACGCGCGTCGGCGCGCGCAAACTCGCGCACTATGTTGAGCGCGACCTGATCAAGCTGTTCGACGCGCGCGGGAGCCAGCCGGTGATCCCGCTCGACGCGCCGGAGCCCGGGCCGACGGGCCGCCCGGTTGCGGGACCGGTTCTGCCGCTGACGCAGCCCGCGGGGCCGGTTGGGCAACTTGCGGGCGGGGAGCGGAGCGCGGGCGCGAGCGACGCGATCGCGCGGCGCGTGCTGGTGGAAGGCGCGCCGGCCGAGCCGGTTGCGGGCCGCGCCGACGATTTCCGCTGGCCGCGGGAGCAGGTGAAGATCGCGCCCTACGAGCCGCCGGCGGCGCAGAGGCTTGCGCAGCCGAACGCGGACTCCGCCGAGGAAGCCGCGCAGCCGGCCGCTTCCACGGAGAAACCCGCCGCACAGAACGGCAGCGTGTCGCGGCCGAACGTCATCACGCCCTCGCGCAACGGCGCGCAGATCATCACGGTGCCGGAAGCCCAGCGCGGGCGGTGACACGCTTGCCGTTCGTCCCCGCGAAAGCGGGGACCTGGCGCATATGCGGCACTTCTTCAGTTTGAGGCTCTGGATGCCCGCTCTGCCGCGCCGACGAGCCCGATTCCGGGCGCGTATCCGGCGCGGCGACTAGAAATAGCCGCGCTGGTCGCTCGCGCTTCGCGCTCGCCAGCGCGGGGGCATGAGCGGATAGACGATCTCAGCGCGGCAGGTCGGACGAGCCCATCAGGAATTCGTCGACGGCGCGGGCGGCCTGGCGGCCTTCGCGGATCGCCCAGACGACGAGCGACTGGCCGCGCCGCATGTCGCCGGCGGCAAAGACCTTCGGGACCGACGTCTGATACTTGAGCGTGTTCGCCTCGACATTGCCGCGGCCGTCGAGCTTGACGCCGAGCTTCTCGAGCATGCCTTCACGCACGGGACTCACGAAGCCCATCGCCAGCAGCACGAGATCAGCCTTGAGCTCGAACTCGGTGCCGGGAACGGGCTTCAGCTTCTCGTCGACGCGCACACAATGGAGCTTCTGCACGCGGCCGTTCTCGCCGGTGAACTTCTGCGTCAGCACGGAGAAATCGCGCTCGGCGCCTTCCTCGTGGCTCGAGGAGGTGCGGAGCTTCAGCGGCCAGTCGGGCCAAGTGAGGTCCTTGTTCTCCTTGACCGGCGGCTGCGGCATGATCTCGAAATTCACGACCGAGAGCGCGCCCTGGCGGATCGAGGTGCCGATGCAATCGGAGCCGGTGTCGCCGCCGCCGATCACCACCACATGCTTGCCGCCGGCCAGAATCGGTTTCACGCCGTCCTGCGGCTCGTTCCCGACGCGGCGGTTCTGCTGCGGGAGGAATTCCATCGCGAAGTGGATGCCGTCGAGCTCGCGGCCGGGGATCGGCAGATCGCGCGGCTTCTCGGCGCCGCCGGTGAGCACGATCGCGTCGTGTCCCGCGACGATCTCCTCAATGTCCGTGTTCATGCCGACATGGGCATTGTAGTGGAAGACGACGCCTTCGGCCTGCATCTGCTCGACGCGACGATCGACGTGGTGCTTCTCCATCTTGAAATCGGGAATGCCGTAGCGGAGCAGGCCGCCGGCCTTCGCCCAGCGTTCGTAGACATGAACTTCGTGACCCCTGCGCGCGAGCTGCTGCGCGCAAGCGAGGCCCGCCGGGCCGGAGCCGATGATCGCGACCTTCCTGCCGGTCTTTTCCGTGGGCGGCTCGGGCTTGACCCAGCCATTCTCCCACGCGCGATCGACGATCGCGCATTCAATGGTTTTGATTGTGACGGGTTCGTCGATGATGTTGAGCGTGCAGGACGCCTCGCACGGCGCCGGGCAGACGCGGCCGGTGAACTCGGGGAAGTTGTTGGTCGAGTGGAGATTGCGGATCGCCTCTTCCCAGTCGTCCCGATAGACGAGGTCGTTCCAGTCCGGGATCTGGTTGTTCACCGGACAGCCGTTGTGACAATAGGGAATGCCGCAATCCATGCAGCGCGCGGCCTGATCGCGCGTCTCCTTCTCGGAGAGCGGGATCACGAACTCGCGGAAATGACGGATGCGCTCCGACACGGGAGCGTAGTCCCGATCGTCGCGATCGATCTCGAGAAAGCCGGTGATTTTTCCCATGGTCAGGCGCCGGCGGCTGCGAGCCGCGGTTTTTCCGCTTCTTCTTGGGCTTTCAGCTCGGCGAGCGCGCGCCGGTACTCGACCGGCATCACCTTGCGGAACTTCGGCAGATAGTCGCTCCAGTTCGACAGGATTTCGGCGGCACGCCTGGAGCCCGTGTAGCGGGCGTGGTTGGAAATGAGGTAACGCAGGCGCTCGGCGTCGAAGCGCGTCATGTCGGACATGACATCGACGCGGCCGTGCGTCTCGAGGTCGCCCGCATGGCCGAAGTAGAGCGCGTTCGCCGCCTCGTCGGCGGGCACGGGCTCGAGCTCGACCATCGCCATGTTGCAGAGCTTGTCGAAGCCGCCGTCCTCGTCGAGCACGTAGGCGATGCCGCCCGACATGCCGGCGGCGAAGTTGCGTCCCGTCCTGCCGAGCACGACCACGACGCCGCCGGTCATGTATTCGCAGCAATGATCACCGGCGCCCTCGACGACGGCGACCGCGCCGGAGTTGCGCACCGCGAAGCGCTCGCCGGCGATGCCGCGGAAATAGCACTGTCCCTCGATCGCGCCATAGAGCACGGTGTTGCCGACGATGATCGACTCTTCGGGCACGATGGCGGATTCGCGCGGCGGGTAGATCACGATGCGGCCGCCGGAGAGGCCCTTGCCGACATAGTCGTTGCCTTCGCCCTCGAGCTCGAGGGTGACGCCGCGCGCGAGCCATGCGCCGAAGCTCTGGCCGGCGGTGCCCTTGAGCTTGATGTGCACGGTGTCGTCGGGCAAGCCGGCGTGGCCATAGACCTTGGCGATCTCGCCGGAAAGCATGGCGCCGACCGTGCGGTCCACGCTGTGCACGGCGGTCTCGATCTTCACCGGGGCGCCGCGGTCGATGGCGGCGCGGGCTTCCGCGATCAGCTTGCGGTCGAGGATCCTGTCGATCTTGTGGTCCTGCGGCTCGCACTTGAAGATCTTCACGTCGGCGGGCGCGTCTGGCTTCAGGAACAGGCGTGAGAAATCGAGGCCCTTGGCCTTCCAGTGATCGACCACCTTGGTGCGGTCGAGCATCTGCATCTGGCCGACCATGTCGTCGAACTTGCGGAAGCCCATCTGCGCCATGATCTCGCGCACTTCCTCAGCGACGAAGAAGAAATAGTTGATGACGTGCTCGGGCTGGCCCTTGAAGCGCTTGCGCAGCACCGGGTCCTGCGTCGCGACGCCGACCGGGCAGGTGTTGAGATGGCACTTGCGCATCATGATGCAGCCGGCCGCGATCAGGGGCGCGGTCGCGAAGCCGAACTCGTCGGCGCCCAAGAGCGCGCCGACCACGACGTCGCGGCCGGTGCGGATGCCGCCGTCGACCTGCACGGCGATGCGGCCGCGCAGGCGGTTCATGACGAGGATCTGGTGCGTCTCGGCGAGGCCGATCTCCCACGGCGAGCCCGCGTGCTTGATCGAGGTGAGCGGCGAGGCGCCGGTGCCGCCCTCGTAGCCCGCGATCGTCACGTGATCGGCGCGCGCCTTGGAGACGCCGGCCGCCACCGTGCCGACGCCGACCTCGGAGACGAGCTTCACGGAGACGTCGCCCGCCGGATTCACGTTCTTCAGGTCGAAAATGAGCTGGGCGAGGTCTTCGATGGAATAGATGTCGTGGTGCGGGGGCGGGGAGATCAGGCCCACGCCCGGCGTCGAGTGGCGCACCTTGGCGATGGTCTTGTCGACCTTGTGGCCGGGCAACTGGCCGCCCTCGCCGGGCTTCGCGCCCTGCGCCATCTTGATCTGCATCATGTCCGCGTTGACGAGATACTCGGCGGTGACGCCGAAGCGGCCGGACGCCACCTGCTTGATCGCCGAGCGCATGCTGTCGCCGTTCGGCATGGGCTTGAAGCGGTCGGCCTCCTCGCCGCCTTCGCCGGTGTTCGACTTGCCGCCGATGCGGTTCATGGCGATCGCGAGCGTCGTGTGCGCCTCGCGCGATATCGAGCCGTAGGACATGGCGCCGGTGGCGAAGCGGCGGACGATGTTCGCCGCGGGCTCGACTTCCTCGAGCGGCACGGGCTTGCGGCCGTCTTCCTCCGCGCCGCGCAGGCGGAAAAGCCCGCGGATCGTGTAGAGCCGCTCGCTCTGCTCGTTCACGAGCTGGGCGAAGGCGCGATACTTGTCGGGCAGGTTGCCGCGCACGGCGTGCTGCAGGTTCGCGACTGTCTGCGGGTTCCAGACGTGGTCCTCGCCGCGGATGCGGAAGGCATATTCGCCGCCGACGTCGAGCATCTCGCGATAGACCGGCGCGTCGCCGAAGGCGGCGCGGTGGCGGCGTACGGACTCCTCGCCGATCTCGTCGAGGCCGACGCCTTCGATGCGGGTCGCGGTGCCGGAGAAGAACCGGCTGACGAAATCCGACGACAGGCCCACCGCGTCGAAAATCTGCGCGCCGCAATAGGACTGGTAGGTGGAGATGCCCATCTTGGACATCACCTTGAGCAGTCCCTTGTCGATTGCCTTGATGTAGTGCTTGACGATCTCGCTCTCGCTCAGCTTCTTCGGCAACTCGTTCTGGACGGCGATCAGCGTCTCGAACGCGAGCCAGGGATTGATCGCTTCGGCGCCGTAGCCGGCGAGGCAGGCGAAGTGATGCACCTCGCGCGGCTCGCCTGATTCGACGACAAGGCCGACCGATGTGCGCAGACCCTTGCGGATCAGGTGATGATGCACGCCCGCGGTCGCGAGCAGCGCCGGAATGTGGATGCGGTCGGGGCCGACGCGGCGGTCCGACAGGATGATGATGTTGATGTCGTCCTTCACCGCCTGCTCGGCCTCGGCGCACAGGCGCTCGAGCGCGGTGCGCATGCCGGCGGCGCCGTCCTCGGCGGGATAGGTGATGTCGAGGGTGCGTGAGTCGAAGCCCGCGCCCTTCACCTTGGAGATCGAGCGGATCTTCTCCAGGTCCTCGTTCGTGAGGATCGGCTGGCGGACTTCCAGGCGCTTCCGCTTCGATGCGCCTTCGTGGTCGAACAGGTTCGGCCGCGGCCCGATGAACGAGACGAGGCTCATGACGAGCTCCTCGCGGATCGGGTCGATCGGCGGGTTCGTCACCTGCGCGAAGTTCTGCTTGAAGTAGGTGTAGAGGAGCTTCGGCTTGTCCGACAGCGCCGAGATCGGCGTGTCGTTGCCCATGGAGCCGATCGCTTCCTCGCCGACGGCGGCCATCGGCGTCATCAGGAATTTCAGGTCTTCCTGGGTGTAGCCGAACGCCTGCTGGCGATCGAGGAGCGAGAGATTCGAGCGCTGCGCCTCGGCGGGCACGGGGGGAAGGTCTTCCAGGATCAGCTGCGTGCGGCCGAGCCATTCCTTGTAGGGATGGAGCTCGGCGAGGCTCGCCTTCAGCTCCTCGTCGGAGACGATGCGGCCCTCTTCGAGATCGACGAGAAACATCTTGCCGGGCTGCAAGCGCCACTTCTGCACGATCTTGTCTTCGGGCACGGGCAGGACGCCGGCTTCCGAGGCCATGATCACGCGGTCGTCGGAGGTGACGAACCAGCGCGCGGGGCGGAGACCGTTGCGGTCCAGCGTTGCGCCGATCTGGCGGCCGTCGGTGAAGGCGATCGCCGCGGGGCCGTCCCACGGCTCCATGAGGGCGGCGTGATATTCGTAGAAGGCGCGGCGCCCTTCATCCATGAGCGGATTGCCGGCCCATGCCTCCGGGATCAGCATCATCACCGCGTGCGGCATCGAGTAGCCGCCCTGCACGAGGAATTCGAGCGCGTTGTCGAAGCAGGCAGTGTCGGACTGGCCTTCGTAGGAGATCGGCCAGAGCTTTTGCATGTCGTCGCCGAACAGCGGCGAATAGGCGGACGCCTGGCGCGACGCCATCCAGTTGTTGTTGCCGCGCAGCGTGTTGATCTCGCCGTTGTGCGCGACCATGCGGTATGGATGCGCGAGCGGCCAGCTCGGGAAGGTATTCGTCGAGAAGCGCTGGTGCACGAGGGCGATCGCGCTCTCGAAATCCGGATCGTGGAGGTCGGGGTAATAGCTGCCGAGCTGGTCGGCGAGGAACATGCCCTTGTAGATGTGCGTGCGCGAAGACAGCGTCACCGGATAGTAGCCGGCGACGGCGCGGTCGCGTTCCTGATAGATGCGCTGGGAGATCGACTTGCGCAAAACGTAAAGACGGCGCTCGAACTCGTCGTCGGTTCCGGTGTTCGTGCCGCGGCCGATGAACACCTGAAGATGGAACGGCTCGGTCGGCTTCACGGACCAGCCCAGCGAGGAATTGTCCTTCGGCACCTCGCGCCAGCCGAGGAGCGTCATGCCCTCGCGCGCGATTTCTTCCGCGTAGATCTTCTGGATGAACTCGCGCTGCGCCTTGTCGTGCGGCATGAAGAGATAGCCGGCCGCGTACTGGCCCGGCTCAGGCAGCGTGAAGCCGAGACGCTTCGCTTCCTTGGCGAAGAACTTATGCGGGATTTGTACGAGGATGCCGGCGCCGTCGCCGGCGCGCGGGTCGGCGCCGACAGCGCCGCGGTGCTCGAGATTGAGCAGAATCTGCAGACCGTCCTCGACGATCTGATGGGATTTCCTGCCCTTGATGTTGGCGACGAAGCCGACGCCGCAGGAATCCTTTTCCAGCGCGGGGTCGTACAAGCCGCGGGCGGCGGGCAGGCCGAAAGAGGAAGTGAACGCGTGCATTTCTCCGGAGCGGCTGCCGCCGTCCGGACGCATGCGTGCTTGAGACAGCCTCGTCTTTTCCATCTTCGCCCCTCTCAACCTGTGCGTTCTTCCCCGGCGATCATCCCCCGCTGGCCCGCCGCCGCGGCGGTCCGTGATGTCTTCCCTTCCTGCTTCGGATGGGCGCAGCCTTCGCGGCGAGCCGCCTCAGGCCGTCACCCGATCAGTCAGCGCGGCGGACGTGCTTCTGCCCGTCTGCCGTGCATCGCGGCGTTCTTCTTGGGAGCCCGGCGCGCCGATCGCCGATCTCATCCCGGCATGATCTTGTCCGAAAACCGGCGCTGTCTTTCCGGCGTCGCGTTTTCGGCGTCATGCCTGATGGGACAGCATAGCTGTCCTATCGCGGCCAATATACATTTTTCCGCCCCCCTGACAAGCGTTCCACCGGCGCCGGAACCTTGCCGATGAGCGATCCTTGCGGGGGCGGGTTCACTCTCGAAACAAACCTATGGCCTGAACCTGTCCGACGCAACGCCGTTGCCGCCGCGCGGTCCTACCCGCGCCGCATTCGAGTGAAGAGTCTTACGCACAGGGGACAAAAGCGTTCACAGGGTAGGCCAATGTTTCATCTGAAAATGTTGGCGCGCGTCTCCGCGCTCGTCGCGATGACCGCGCCGTTCGCGGGCGGGTTTGTCGCCCCGGCCGCGGCGCAGTACAGCCCTTATCCACCCCCGCCACGCGCCTATTACGGCATGATCGCGCCGCAGGAAGCCGACGCCGTCGTGCGGTCGCTCGGCCTCACGCCGGTCGCGCCGCCGCGGCCGTATGGGCCGGTCTTTGTCGTGCACGCGCTTGGGCAGGAAGGATCGCAGATTCAGGTGACGCTCGACCGCCGCACGGGCCGCGTGCGGCGGATCATCCGGGTCGGCCAGAGCGCGCCGCGGGTCGTGACGCTGCCGCCCGACGCGAGGCCGTATGATCCGCGTCCGCCCATGCCCGAATATTTCGATGAAGAGGATGAGGCCGGACTGCCGCCGCGCTCGGGGCCGCGGGTCATCACGCGGGAAGGGATCGAGGTCGATCGTCTGCCGCCGCCGGACGAGGGCCCGCGCGTGGTGATGCGCGAGCCGGACGTGACCGGCAGTGTGCCGCGTGCCGCGCCGCGCGGGCCGGCCGATCCACTTCTGGGCGTGCCGCAGGAATTCCGCGACCGCCAGGGGCGTACGGAGCTCGCACGGCCTGAGCCGCGGGAGAGGCTGGCGGCGCGTACCCCCAATGACGGTGTGTTGCGTGTCGCGCCGCTGCCGCGTCCGCGCCCCGCGGATGCGCCGGCGGTCGCGCAAAAGGACGAGCAAAAAGATGCGCCGCCGCCTGCCGCGAAGCAGGAGCCGCCGCAGCCGGAGCCACCCGCGGCCAAACCCGAAGTCGCACCGGAAGACGTGCCGGACGCACAGGGTTTCGAATAGCGGACCGCAAAACAAAAGGGGCGCTCCGAAAGAGCGCCCCTTCTTCCTTCAGACCGTCAGTTCCGCGATCAGGCCGCCTTCTGCGCCGTCGCGTCGATGACCCTGGCCTTGCCGTTTGCGCCGTTTCCGATCGGGATCTGGCGCGGCTTCATGGCCTCGGGGATCTCGCGCACGAGATCGACGTGCAGCAAGCCGTTCTCGAGGCTCGCGCCCTTCACCTCGACATGGTCGGCGAGCTGGAAGCGGCGCTCGAAAGCGCGGGCCGCGATGCCCTGATAGAGCACCTCGGAGTCTTCGCGCTTCTCGGTGGCTTCCTTGTTGCCGCGGATGGTGAGGGCGTTCTCCTTCACCTCGATATTAATGTCCTTGTCGGTGAAGCCGGCTACCGCCACCGAAATCCGGTAGGCGTTCTCGCCGGTGCGCTCGATGTTGTAGGGCGGGTAGGTCGGTGCGGTGTCCAGGCCGCCAAAATTGTCGAGCAGCGAGAACAGCCGGTCAAAGCCGACGGTCGAACGATAGAGGGGGGTCAGGTCGAATGTACGCATGGCATATCCTCCTTTGAAGCGACATGCGGATGGCCCGCCGAAGCCGGGCCGGGTTGTGCGCAGCCTTTGGCCTGCGCAAACTCGATATGGTTTGGGGCACGGGAGCCTGCAAGGGGCTTCGGGGAGGACCCGGTCGCCCAGGATGAACGCCAGATGAACGGCCATTTAGGGCCGTGTTCAGTCCGCTTCCGCTACCAGAGGGTCGGCTGCGGAGGCGGGTGGTACGGCCGGCGGCGGTCCCTGCAGCTTGGCTGGAGCGAGGCATGGAGAAGCGGACAACGGTATGGCTTGGGGCGGGGCTCGCGCTCCTCCTCTTGCTGTCGGCGTCTGCCGCAAAGGCGCAGGACAACCGGGAGTCGCGCAAGTCACGCCAGCCCGACATCGGCAATCTCGCGCCACCGCCACAGGTGCCGCCGGGCGGCCGCAACGTGCGGCGCGCGCCGCAGGTCCCCAACTATTATCTCGACCGCAGCGGTCCGGTCGCGGCGCCGCAGAAGGGCCCCATGGGCCCGAACGACATCGCCAACTCGCTGCGCGCCCGCGGCTTCAACAATATCGGCCCGGTGGAGCGGCGCGGCACGACGTCGATCACGCGCGCCAAGGGCCCTTCCGGCGAAGACGTGCAGCTCGTGATTGGTCCGAATGGCGAGATCCTCGGCGTGCGCGTGCTCAAGCCCGGCGCGCCCTGAGAGCGGGGAGCGGGTTTGCCGTTGCCGGAGCGGAACAGGCGTTGTAACCCGGCTCGGTGCCGCAGCCGCGCGGCGGACAAGCAATCAGTCTCATGATCCTGCATGGCATTCCGGCCAACCCGGTGCCCGAAGGCGCCGAGGCCGGTCACATCACGACAAGCGACGGTGTGAAGCTGCGCTATGCGCGCTGGAATCCGAGCGCGCCGCGGCGCGGGACCGTGTGCGTGTTCACTGGCCGCAGCGACATGATCGAGAAGTATTTCGAGGTGGTGGAGGAACTGCGGCGGCGCGGCTTCGCCGTCACGGTGCTCGACTGGCGCGGGCAGGGCGGATCGCAGCGGAGGCTGCGCGATCCGCGCAAGGGATATGTGCGCAGCTTCGAGGAATATCAGATCGACATGGAGACGCTGATCCGTGAGGTGGTGTTGCCGGACTGTCCACCGCCGCTGTTCGCGCTCGGCCATTCGATGGGCGGGCTGATCCTGCTCGAAGCGGTGAAGCACGGTCGCCGATGGTTCGACCGCGTCGTGCTGACCGCGCCGCTGCTGCAGTTTGTCGGCGCGCGGAACCGGGCGCATTGGCGGATCGGCGCGAAGATTGCGCCACTCCTCGGCCTTGGCCGTCTTTACGTGCCGGGCGGCGGGCCGCTCGCGGTGGTCGACGGCCCGTTCAGCGGCAATCGTGCGACCTCCGATCCGGTGCGGTTCGAGCGCACGGCCTCGATCGTGCAGAGCGCGCCCGATCTCGCGCTCGGGTCGCCGACGATCGCCTGGGCGCGCGCCGCCTTCCGGGCGATGGACCGCGTCGCCGATCCCGCCTATCCGACTGAAATCCGCCAGCCGCTGCTCGTCTTTGCCGCGGGCAAGGACGAGGTCGTGTCGAACCAGGCGATCGAGCGCTTCGCCACGCGGCTGCGCGCCGGGGCGCACCTCGTCATCCCCGGCAGCCGGCACGAAATCCTCATGGAACGCGATATCTTCCGCGACCAGTTCTGGGCGGCGTTCGACGCGTTCATTCCGGGCACCGGCTCAGTGCTCTATCGCTGAAGTTCAGCCGGCTGATGTGCATCCATTAAAATCATAGCGTAACGAGCGGGACGCCGATTGCGCGCGCCGCCGCGGCGAGCCTTTCATTGTAGGTTGCGAGTTCGACGGTCTGTCCTCGAGTGCGCAAGAACTCGATCGAAGCAAGATGCAAGGCGTCGAGCGTGCGTACCGGCGCGGGGAACGGCTCCAGCGCGCGCTCCAGCACCGGCGGGGCCATCTCGATCATTGCTACGCGTCCGATCAGGGCGCGCGCTTCATCGCCATGGGAGCGACCGAGCCGGCGGGCGTGAAGACGATTCCAGACTTCGTATTCAAGGAGGCGGCTCGCGACCAATCCTTCCTGCCAGAGGGAGGCGGGCGGCATGCGGTCTTCGGCGAGGAGGTGCGCCAGCGCTACCGAGGTATCGAGATAGATCACCGCTCATCCCGATCGCGCTGCAGTTCCTCCATGAGATCGCCCAAGGGCGCGATCGGCTTGCGCGGCGGCGGGCTGTCCGGCGTCAGGGTAGGCGGCGTGATCCAACCTTCGCGTACCGCATCGGCCAGCATTGCGTCGGCGAGGAGAGGGCTGCGCCCGCTGCGCGGCGGCACGAGTTCGGCCACGACGCGGTCGCGGTCGGTGACGAGCACCGTTTCGCCGCCCGCAGCGAGGCGCACATATTCGCTGAGCTTGTTCTTCAGGACCTTCAGGCCAACGGAGCGCATGCCTGATGGTAGCTTCCAGAAGCTACTTTGGTCAAGGCGAATGTGCCCCGTGGAATGGGTGCCTCAAGCGAGGAGCTTCAGCGCCTGTTCGTGCACGCGCTTGTCGCCGGCGGCGATGATGCGACCGCCCTGGGTGGCGGACTCGCCCTTCCAGGTCGTGATGATGCCGCCCGCGCCCTCGACGATCGGGATCAGCGGCAGGATGTCGTACGGATTGAGGCCGGCCTCGATGACGAGATCGATGTGGCCGGCGGCGACCATGCAATAGGCGTAGCAATCGCCGCCGTAGCGCGAGAGCTGAACGGCCTTCTCCACCTTGCGGAAGAGCGCGCGCTCCCTTTCCGACATCAGCAGCGGGCTCGTCGTGAACAGCAGCGCGTCCTTCAACGCCGCGCAATTCCTGACGGCGAGCCGCCGCGCGCCGGTCGGGCCGCGATATTGCGTGCTCGCGCCGTCGCCGCTGAAGCGCTCGCCGATGAAGGGCTGCGACATCATTCCGTAAACGGGCGTACCCTCCTTCAGGAGGCCGATCAGCGTGCCCCAGGCCGGCATGCCGGCGATGAAGGACTTGGTGCCGTCGATCGGGTCGAGCACCCAGACATAGGGGGCGTCTGCTCGCTCGACGCCGAACTCCTCGCCGATGATTCCATGCTCGGGGAAGGTCCTGCGGATCAGCGCGCGCATCGCGGTTTCGGCGGCGCGATCCGCTTCGGTGACGGGATCGAAACGGCCGGCACCGTCCTTGTTGTCGATGCCGAGCGCGGTGCGGAAGAAGGGCCGGATCGCTTCGCCGGCCACCGTCGCCAGCTCGTCAACAAACTTTGCGAAATCGACCAGGCCCATGCGCGGCTCCTAGTGTCGCGGTTCAGCAATTCCCTTTGTTCTCGCCGCGAGTCCGTCAAGGGGCACTAGCAGGCAGACCGTCATAGAGTGGATCATGCCGGACCGGAAGAAGAAACAGGCGGCTTTTGCCATGTTCTTGTGGCAAGGCAGCGGCGCGCCGGCCCGCGTTGCCTCCGTCCGGACGCCGTGGCAAGCGTGACGGAGAAAAAAGAAGAAGGACGCGAAGGGAGGAATATGCGTAGCCCGGAGGCTCCCGCGCCCCAGGAAGCGGGCGCCAGCGTCGGCGTGCTCGTGCTGCTGGTCGGCGCGATGTGGTCCATCCACGCCGTCAGCCAGTTCCTGCGCAACTCGATCGGCGTGATCGCGCCCGATCTTGCCCGCGATCTCGGGCTCGGCGCGGCGGGTATCGGACTGCTTTCGAGCGCGTTTTTCCTCGGCTTTGCCGGCGCGCAGGTGCCGCTCGGCGTCGCCATCGACCGCTGGGGACCGCGGCTCGCCATATCCGTATCGATGGGGATCACCGTGATCAGCGTGGTCCTGTTCGCGGTCGCGCCGACGGCCGAGTTGTTGATGCTTTCGCGCGTTCTCATGGGGATCGGCTGCGCGAGCTTCCTCGTGGGACCGCTCACGATCTACAGCCGGTGGTTTCGGCCGGAACGGTTTTCGACGCTCGTCGGAATCCAGCTCGGCGTCTCGGGCCTCGGCGTGATCGGAGCGACGGCGCCGCTCGCCTATGCCGCCGGCGCGGTGGGCTGGCGCACGAGCTTTCTCGCGGTCGCGGCCTTTGCGGCGGTCGTCGGGCTGTTCGTCTTTGCGGTGGCGCGCGACAACCCGCCTGGACGCGAGCGGCCGAAGTCCGGAGAAAGCCTGCGGCAAAGTTTTGCGGGCCTTGCCGAAGTGGTGCGGGTGCCGTCGTTCCTGCCGGTGTTCGCGATGCAGTTCGCCGGCTACTCCACATTCGTCACGGTGTTCGGGCTGTGGGCCGGGCCCTATCTCGCGCACGTCTATGGCTATGATCTCGGCCAGCGCGGCAACGTGCTGTTCGTGCTCGCTGTGACGAACCTCATCGCCAGCGCGAGCTGGGGACCGACCGACCGGCTGTTTCGCAGCTACAAGAAGCCGGTGTTGATCGGCGCCGGTATTTCGGCGGCGTCGCTCGCCTGGCTTGCGGTGGTCGGCAAGCCGAGCGAGACGATGCTGCTCCTCTGGTTTGTCGTGTTCGGAACCTTCGCGAGCTGGACGGCGGTGATCACCGCGCACGGCCGCTCGCTCTTTCCTGCGGCGTTCGTCGGCCGCGGGCTGACGTTGATGAATCTCGGCACGATGGGCGGCGTGTTCGTGCTGCAGGCGGTGACCGGTGCGGTGGTGGGGCTTTTCGACGCGCCGGACGGAACTTACCCGCTCGAGGCGTATCGCGCGGCGTTCGGATTATTGGCAGCCGTGCTCAGCATCTGCGCCTTGATTTACATGGCTTCGCGCGAGCCTGCCCGTTGAACAGGCGACACGTGCCGTGCAAGCGGGCGGGCGCTTACCGCACGCCATGCGTTTTTTGCATGGGTAGGATTGTGCGAAAACATGCCGATTTCCTTGCACTTCCCGCGCAGCACTATATGTTTGTGCAGCGCGATAACGCGATTGGCGTCGCGTTATTCGCCGCCCTCCTTGGGCGTTTCCTCCCTAGACTTGGGCCGCTTCGGGTAACCGAAGCGGCCTCTTTCTTTTCAGCCACGCCCAAATTTTTGTTGTCCGCGCCGGACCTCGCGCTTCTCGATGCCCGCATGGGTGCTCGCTTCGCTTGCCATGCGGGCGGCGCGCTTGGCGGCGCGGACGGGGCGTTTCCTCCCTAGACTTGGGCCGTTCCGAGCAATCAGAGCGGCCTCTTTCTTTTTCGGCAATTGATCCCAAATAGGCTTCTGTTGTCCGCGCCGGTTCCCGGCGCTTTGCGCCGGGGGCGCGGGCAGCGTTTTCCTCCCTAGACTTGGGCCGCTCCGAGCAATCAGAGCGGCCTCTTTCTTTCGGGGTTCCCGCTTTCCAGGTTCCCGTCATTGCGAGCGAAGCGCAGCAATCCTGGGCCGGCACATGCTGCCGATCGCTTCGTCGCCACACTCCTCGCGATGACGCAAAAACGCCTGCTCGGCCGGGACGACGCCTTACTCCGCCGCGTCGCGCAGAGGCTCGATACCGCGCGCTGTCGTTTCCGCAAGCCGCACGATCATGCGGCTCAGATCCTTGCGCACCGCTTCGAAGCGCGTGGATTTCCGATACTCCCGCTCATCCATGTAGAGCGCGCGGTTCACCTCGATCTGTACGGCATGCAGGCCCGCGCCGGGATCGCCGTAGTGCTCGGTGATGAAGCCGCCCGCATAAGGCTTGTTGCGCACGACCGAATAGCCGAGCTCGCGCAGGCATTCCTCGATCGTATCGGTGACGCTCGCGGCACAGCTCGTGCCATAGCGGTCGCCGAGCACGATGTCGGCGCGGGGGCGGTCGTCGCGGCCGCTCGCGTTCGACGGCATGGAATGACAGTCGACGAGCACGGCCACGCCGAAATGGCGTTGCGCGTTCACGATCAGCCGCCGCAGCGAGCGATGATAGGGCTTGTAATAAAGTTCGATGCGCGCGAGCGCTTCCTCCACCGGCAGACGCCGGTGATAGATCTCGCGGGCGTCGCCGACCACGCGGGCGATGGTGCCCAGGCCGCCGGCCACGCGCAGCGAGCGCGTGTTGGCGAACGGAGGCAGGCGCCCGTCGAACATGCGCGGGTCGAGCTCATAGGGCTCGCGATTGACGTCGAGGAAGGCGCGGGGGAAATGCGCGCGCATGACCGGCACGCCAAACTTCACGGCGTCGGCGAACAGCTCGTCGACGAAGGTGTCTTCCGAGCGCCGCAGCGTTTCGAGATCGAGCCGGCTCTGGGCGAGAAAGCTTGACGGATAGGCGCAGCCGCTGTGCGGCGAATTACACACGACGGGCCCCGAGAGCGCAGCCGGCTCCACGACGTCGAAGGGCGGATCGAGTTGGTCCGTGATTCGGGCGCTCATGCGTGCGATGCTGCCTCTCAAGACCCCAAATTTGCCCCATATTGCGCGGCGAAGCGGGCATTTGTGAAGCGGGTTTGCAGGAGGGCCTGTTTTCACCCTGCATTTACCCGTTCGCGTGCTTATGGTGGCATCTGATCGCAGGGTGGGGGTTCCCAAATGACCGAGACGGGCGCGCTGAAGCCCAAGATTCTTCTGGCCGAAGACGACAACGACATGCGCCGGTTTCTGGTCCGGGCGCTGTCCAATGCCGGCTATGAGGTCGTCTCGTTCGACAACGGGCGCTCCGCCTATGACCGGCTGCGCGAGGAGCCGTTTGAACTTCTTCTAACCGACATCGTGATGCCGGAGATGGATGGTATCGAGCTGGCCCGGAAGGCCACCGAGCTCGACCCCGATCTCAAGGTCATGTTCATCACGGGCTTTGCTGCGGTGGCGCTGAACGCCACGGAGCAGGCGCCAAAAGACTCCAAGGTTCTCTCCAAGCCCTTCCACCTCAAGGACCTCGTCAGCGAGGTCGACCGGATGCTGGCGGCGTGATCTGACGCCCGCATTGCTCCTTCATCTTTGTCATCACCGGGCCGACGCTGCGAGTCCCGGTGATCGATGTCTTTGCCACACGAAAGGCGTGGATTACCGGGACTCGCCACGCCGGCCGCCCCCGCGCTTCGCACGTTCGCGGGGCGTGGCGGCCCGGTAATGACGGGTAAAGAAGGCTCGCTTGCACGCCTTCGGGGGAGCCGATATGTAACCCTCCGACCCGGCACGGGCGCGTAGCTCAGCGGAAGAGCACTACCTTGACATGGTAGGGGTCACAGGTTCGATCCCTGTCGCGCCCACCACTTCACCCGTTCCCGTTCCAGGCAGTTCCCCGCGCAACGATGCGCGGCGGGTGGCTAGCCGACGATGCAGGTCCTCAGGGTCATGACGCCCTCCATCGTGACGTCCACGACGTCTCCCGGCTTCAGATAAAGTTCTTCGGGATTGGACGAGCCCACGGCGACGCCGCCGGGCGAGCCGGTCGAGAACATGTCGCCGGGAAACAGCTGAACGTGACGCGAGAAGTGCTCGATGATGTCGGGGATCTGGTAGATCTGTTCGCCGGTGTTGACGCGTATCCGCTCCCTGCCATTGACGGTGCAGGTGATCCACAGGTCCTGCGGGTCGGCAACCTCGTCAAGCGTGACGAGGAAGGGCCCGACCGGGCCGAATCCCGGCATGTTCTTCGCAGTCCAGAAACGCGTGCCCGAGGCGACCTCGCGGCGCTGGACTTCCCTCGCTGTCAGGTCGTTCAGCAGCGCGAGGCCGAACACGTAGTCCATCGCCTCTTCCTTCGGGACGCGATAGGCGGGCTTGCCGATGACGAAAACCAGTTCGGGCTCGTAGTCGAACTGGACGATGCCTTCCGGCCGCGCCACCTCCGCATCGTGCCCTACGAGAGAGGAGGCGACCTTCACGAAGCCCGTCGGTTCCTGGGGCAATTCCTTGATCAGGCTGTTGCGCTTCAGTTCTTCCAGATGCGCGCGGTTGTTCTTGCCGACGCAGATGAACTTGTCCGGCGACAGCACCGGCGGCAGGAGCCGCGTCTCGTTCAGCGGCAGGCGCGCGGGCCCGGCGTCGGCGCCGTTCTCCAGAAGCCAGGCAACCAGCTCGTCAACCGGCCGGCGGTCGCGATGGAAAAGCGCGACGGCCTCCTTCAGCATGGCGGGCAGTGCAAGGGACTTTGCGCCCGCTTCGCAACGGAGCCTGTCGGCTTCCACAAGATCGATCACATCGCCGTCGAACACGACGCCGTAACGGGCGGGCGCGGCGTCCGTGCTTTCAGCAGCGCGCCGGAAGGTGGCAAATTTCATGGGAGGTGCGGCCTGTCTTTCTTGAAGTTCAGTTCAATAGCGTTGTTGGGATGGATCGGAGAGCGATGCGGCCGGCGGCGTCCTTTTCGATTCAGCATCGCGGTGTCCATCGGCACCGCGAAAATGTGTGCCGGGCGTGATTGTCCAGCCACTTCGCAGCGTAATGCGGCGATTTCGCCGGCTTATACGGGATTGCGTTCATGGGAACAATTGACGCCCAATTGCTGGGCGCAGTGCCTCGCGACTAGGCGCGGCTTGCGGCACGTCTCCAAAGCCTCATTGGAATCAACGTGCTGCGGCTGGCACGTCGATTGCTCCAACCCTTCTCGAGTTGGCGGCTAGGGTTCCGGCTTCGCGTTTTTCGTGGGGCGCTGGTCCGAGAGCCGCCGTCCGCGCGGGAGACATCCGCGCGGATGCACGGCGGGACAAAAGCCCGGGAGACCTCAGTGGCCAGGATTGGCGTCACTCGGGTCTCGCCAATCCCCGGTCGGTCTATGGACACGAGGAGGATTGGACGATGAACCGCATCAAGACATTTCTCGCAACGTTCGCCGCTGCCGCGCTGTTCGCCGGAGCGATCGTCGCGCCGGCCGCCGCCGCCCCGAAGAAGGAATTCAGCATCGCATGGTCGATCTATGTCGGCTGGATGCCGTGGGCTTACGCGCAGCAGGAAGGCATCGTGAAGAAGTGGGCCGACAAGTACGGCATCTCGATCGACGTGGTGCAGATCAACGACTACGTGGAATCGATCAACCAGTACACCGCCGGCAAGTTCGACGGCGTCACGCTCACCAACATGGACGCGCTCACGATCCCGGCCGCGGGCGGCGTCGACACGACAGTCCTGATTGTCGGCTCGTTCTCGAACGGCAACGACGGCATCGTGATGAAGAACGGCAAGACCGTCGCCGACCTCAAGGGCAAGAAGATCAACCTCGTCGAGCTCTCGGTCTCGCATTATCTGCTTGCCCGCGCTCTGGAATCGGCAAAGCTCTCCGAGAAGGACGTCACGGTGGTGAACACCTCCGACGCCGACATGGTGGCGGCGTTCAAGTCGAAGGACGTGGTCGTGAGCGTGACCTGGAACCCGCTCTTGGCGGAGATCCAGACCGAGCCCGGCGCCAAGCTCATCTACGATTCGAGCAGCATTCCGGGCGAGATCATCGACACGCTGTCGGTGAACACAGAGACGCTCAAGGACAACCCGGATTTCGGGAAGGCGCTTGCCGGCGCCTGGTACGAGACGATGAGCATCATGTCCGATCCGGGCGAGAAGGGGAAAGCGGCGCGCTCGATCATGGCGAAGCTCGCGGGCACGGACCTCGCCGGCTACGACGCGCAGTTGAAGACGACGAAGATGTTCTATGATCCGAAGGAAGCCGTGACCTTCGCGAGCGGCAAGGAGGTCGTGAAGACCATGGACCTCGTGCGCAGCTTCTCCTTCGAGCACGGCATTCTCGGCGAAGGCGTGAAAACCAAGGACGCGGTAGGCATCGCCTTTGCCGGCGAGACGCTAGGCAACAAGGAAAACATCAAATTGCGTTTCGATCCGACCTACGCGAAATTCGCGGCCGACGGGAAGCTCTGAACCCGCGCAGAGGGAAGCAACAGGAAAAACAATGCTCAGGATTGTCTGTCTGGCCGCAGCCATCGTGCTCGGCGGAACGGTTGCCCATGCGCAGTCGCCGACACCGACCAAGGAGCAATGGATCGAGCTCGGCACGCGCATCCATGGCGGTTTCGGCGTGCTGATCCCGATCGGCATCAGGATCGGGCTCGACGCGAAAGAGCGGCTGAAGCCGGAGCCGCGCGGCCTGCTCGTGACCTACTACACGGGCGCGAAAGCGCCGTGCCCGTGCATCGCCGACGGCATCATGCTGGGGGCGGGGGTGAGCCCCGGGCAGGGGAGCCTCCTGGTTTCGCCCGACAAGGCGCCGGCGGGTCTCTATGCGATGGTCGAGGTGCGCAACCGCAAGACCGGCGAAGGGCTGCGTTACAGCATCGCCGAGTCCATGACGCCGAAAATCATCGAATGGAACAAGTCGCTCGATCCGTCGGGTCGCTATGATGTCATCATGCAAGCGGACGGGCTGTTTCAGGCCGAGCCGTTGCCACGGTCGAACTGAGTCCGGGAAGGCGAGGGCGCCATTCGCCGCTTGATGAACATCACGCCGGGACGGGCGAGCCGGCTCGCGCTCATGCTCGTCCCCTTCGTCCTGATCGCGGCGATCTACGTGATCGGCTCGGCGGAGCGGCGCGCGGTCAACCCCGACGACAAGCTCCTGCCGCCGGTGAGCGAGATGGTCGACGCGTTCGGACGGGCGGCGTTCGTCGCCGACCGGCGCAGCGGGGAGTACGTGCTGTGGAACGACACCGGCACCAGCCTCAGGCGGCTCGGAACGGGACTCCTGATCGCGACGGCGATCGGGCTCGTGTTCGGCGTCACGGTGGGATTGCTGCCGGTCGCGAACGCGACGCTCGCGACCTTCATCTCGGTCGTCTGCATGATTCCGCCGATGGCGGTGCTGCCGATCCTGTTCATCGTGTTCGGGCTCGGGGAGCTCTCGAAGGTGGTGCTGATCGTGTTCGGGATCGCGCCGTTCATGATCCGCGATCTCATGTTCGCCGTCGGGCGCATTCCGGCGGAACTGCTGGTCAAGGCGCAGTCGCTCGGGGCGTCCACCTGGCAGATCGCGATCCGCGTGGTGCTGCCGCAGATCATGCCGCGGCTGATCGAGGCGGTGCGGCTGTCGCTCGGGCCGGCGTTCCTGTTCCTGATCGCGGCGGAGGCGATCGCGGCGGAAAGCGGGCTCGGCTACCGCATCTTCCTGGTGCGGCGCTATCTCGCCATGGACACGATCCTGCCCTACGTCGCGTGGATCACGCTCATCGCATTTCTGCTCGACTACACGCTCGCGACGCTGTCGCGCCGCGCGTTCCCGTGGGCGCATGCGGACGGGCGCAGCCGATGAGCGCGCTTTCGCTCAGGAACGTCTGGGTCGAGTACGGCGAGCAGATCGTGCTTGAGCGCATCAACCTTGAAGTCGCGGCCGGCGCGTTTCTTTCCGTGGTAGGTCCTTCGGGCGCGGGCAAGAGCACGCTCCTGCGGCTCCTGCTCGGGCAGGAGCGGCCGACGCGCGGGGAAATCCTGATCGACGGCAAGCCGCTGCCGCCGGAGCCGGGGCCGGACCGCGGTGTGGTGTTCCAGCGCTACTCGGTGTTTCCGCACCTGACGGTGCTGAAGAACATCCTCATCGCATTCGAGTTCGCGCAGAGCCCGTTGCTCGCGCGGCTTGCCGGCGACGCGAAGCAGGCGGCGGTGGCGAAGAGCGAAGAGCTGATGCACGCGGTCGGCCTCGGCGCGCACCGCGACAAGTATCCGAGCGCGCTGTCGGGCGGGATGCAGCAGCGGCTCGCGATCGCGCAGGCGCTGGCGCGGCAGCCGAAGGTGCTGCTGCTCGACGAGCCGTTCGGCGCGCTCGACCCCGGCACGCGCGAGCAGATGCATGCGCTGATCGTGCCGCTCTGGCGCGAGCACGGGATGACCGTCCTCATGGTCACGCACGACCTGAAGGAAGCGATGGCGCTCGGCACGCGTCTCGTCGCGATCGACCGCGTGCGGCGCGATCCGCAGGCGCCGGGACGTTACGGCTCGTCGATCACCTACGACCTGGACCTCACGCGCGACAGCCCGGTGTCCGTGCTCGGCTTTGCCAAGCAATAGACGAAAACGAACCACGCCAAAGGACCAAGACCATGATTTGGGATCGATTTGTCCGCTGCTCGCAGAAGGCGGGGCTCCGCGCGTCGTCTGGACGTGCGCGCTTCCACCACGACTTCGACAAGCGCAAGACGCAAGGCTGGAAGGCGCTGGAGGCGGAAGGGCAGCTTTCCGAAAGCGGCTGGCGCAAGGAGCAGCAATGGGCACTCGACATGGGCCTGCCCGGCGCGGACAGCATCACGGACAGGAGCATTCCCACGTTCGCGCGCGGGGAGCTGCCGCATTTCGCCGGCATCAACACGTTCCTGAAGGCGCCCTATGTGGAGAACGTGCGCGACGTCGCGAAATACGATGCGGCGGTGATCGGCATTCCGTTCGACTCGGGTACGACCTACCGGCCCGGCACGCGCTTCGGCCCGCAGGGGATAAGGCGCATCTCGGCGCTCTACACGCCCTACAACTACGAGCTGGGTGTCGATCTGCGCGAACAGATGACACTTTGCGACGCGGGCGACGTGTTCACGATCCCGGCGAACCTGGAAAAGAGCTTCGACCAGATCACGCGCGGCGTGGCGCACGTGTTCTCGTCGGGCGCGCTGCCCGTGATGCTCGGCGGCGATCACTCGATCGGCTTCCCCTGCGTGCGCGGGATCGCGCAATGCACGACCAAGCGTATCGGCATCGTGCATTTCGACCGGCATATCGACATCCAGGAGAAGGATCTCGACGAGCGCATGCATACGACGCCGTGGTTCTGGGCGACGAATCTGCCAAACGTGCCGGCCGTGAACCTCGTGCAGCTCGGCATCGGCGGCTGGCAGGTGCCGCGCTATGGCGTGGCCGAGGCGCGGCGGCGGCAGACCAACGTGCTGACCATCGACGACATCGAGAAGATGGGGATCGAGAAGGCGGCGGAGATCGCGCTCGAGCTCGCGTGGAAGGATGCCGACGCCGTCTACATCTCCTTTGACGTGGATTCGGTGGATTGCGGCTTCGTGCCGGGCACGGGCTGGCCGGAGCCGGGCGGCTTCCTGCCGCGCGAGGCGCTGAAGCTCTTGGGGCTTGTGGCGGCGGAGGGCCTGTGCGGGCTGGAAGTGGTGGAGGTGTCGCCGCCCTACGACACGTCGGACATCACCGCGCTCCTCGGTGTGCGGGTGGTGGTCGAAGTGCTCGGCTCGCTCGTCGCGCACGGCAAGCTCGGCAGCCACAAGCACCTGATCGACAAGCCGGTGAGTTATTGAGGTCGGCCATGCACGGCAAACATCATCATCATCATCACGGCAACGGCGATCATCATGACCACGACCATCACCATGAGCATGGTCCCGGTCACAATCATGCGTCGCCGCCGAAGAGGGTCGCCCAGTGGCAGACGCCGCATCTGCATGGCCATGAGGCCGGCCATACGCCGGAACGCGAGCCCGATCTCGATCTGGTCGAGAAAGCGTTTCTGGAGGGCTTCGCCGCGGCGAGCGATCCCACGAGCTTCCTCAGGCTCGCGGGCGTGCCGTTCGAGGCGACCGACGCCGAGGGCACGCGCCTCGTGCTCTTGCGGGTCGAGACCGAGGGCGTCACCGATATCGGCTCGGTGACCCCGCACCTCGGGGGCGGGAGCTTCCGTTACGATGTCCTGCCGGGCCGGATGACCGGCCGCCGGAGCCGGCTCTCGCTGGTCTATTTCGACGGGGCGGATCTGCGCCCGTTTAGCCTGGAACAGGCCAAAAACCTCGCCAAACCTTGACCCCTGGGCCTGCGTCCGTTATCCCCAGCCCCGAAAAATGAACGCGCCGGCGACGGGTTCGCGGGCCTTGAGGACAGTTCCATGAAGATCCGCAACTCGCTCCGCTCGGTGCGCAAGAGGCACCGCGACAACCGTCTGGTTCGCCGGAAGGGCCGCGTCTACGTCATCAACAAGACGCAGAAGCGCTTCAAGGCCCGCCAGGGCTGATCCGCGCACTTTTTGTTTGCGCGTGATCTTGTCCGAAAACCGCTTCCCACTTTTCGGGATCACGCGCTAAGCTTGCGTTCATGCGGACGCGCTCCTTCCTGATTCCGTTTGCCGTCGCCGTCCTCCTCCTGGGCATGGGAGCGAGCGCGTTCGCGCAAGGCCGCGCGCCCACGGCAGCGGATAAGGCCACAGAAGCCAAGCCCGTGCCGCGTCCGCAACCAACGCGCGAGCAGCGGCTTGAGCAATTGTTCGGATTGCTGAAGCAGGCGCCGAGCGAGCAGGTCGCGCAGGCGGTCGAGGCGCGCATCGAGGCGATGATGCTGCAGTCGGGCAGCGATACCGCCGATCTCCTGATCGTGCGGGCGCGCAGCATGATCGACGCGAAGGATTACGATCTCTCGCTGCAATTGCTCGATTCGCTGATCGAGATCGCGCCGGATTTCACCGAAGCCTACGCGCAGCGTGCGACCGTGCATTACCTGAAGAAGGACCTTTATGCCGCGATCGCCGACTTGCGCGTGGTGGTCGCGCGCGAGCCGCGCCACTTCACGGCGCTCGCCGGCCTCGGCGTCATCCTCAACGACATCGGCGAGAAGAAGAACGCGCTCGAAGCCTTCCGCCGCGCGGTCGCGCTGCATCCGCACATCAAGCAGATTCCCGAGTTGCTCAAGCGGCTCGAGATCGAGGTCGAAGGGCGGGAGATTTAGCCGGGTTTGCGTCGTCCCGCGAAAGCGGGGACCCGTGAACACTGGCTGTGCGGACTCACTCTTCCGGTGTTCATGAATCCCGGGTCTCGGGCTTTGCCCTCGCCCGGGATGACGGGCTAATCCGCCCCCGCGTCGTCCGCTCCGACGAACGCAATGCGCACCATGTTGGTTGCGCCGGGCGTGCCGAGGGGGACGCCGGCGACGACGATCACGCGCTGGCCGGGGCGGGCGAAGCCTTCGCGAAAGGCGATGCGGCAGGCGCGCGCCACCTGCGCATCGATGTCGCCGGCCTCCTCGGTGACGACGCAATGCACGCCCCAGACGAGCGCGAGGCGGCGGCCAGTGGAGAGGTTGGGCGAAAGCGCGATCGTCGGCGGTTTCGCGCGCTCGCGCGCGACGCGGAGGCCGGTCGAGCCCGAGCTCGTGAGACAGACGATGGCCGGCAGATCGAGCGTCTCGGCGATCTGCCGCGCGGCGGCGGCGATGGCGTCCGCGCCGGTCGGCTCCGGCGCCTCGCGGTGGCCCTGGATCGTCGCGTGATAGACCGGATCGGCCTCGACCGCTTCGGCGATGCGGTTCATGGTGCGCACCGCCTCGACCGGGTATTTACCCGCGGCGGATTCAGCAGAGAGCATCACGGCGTCGGCGCCGTCATAGATCGCCGTCGCGACGTCCGACACCTCGGCGCGCGTCGGCACCGGCGAGGTGATCATCGATTCCAGCATCTGCGTCGCGATCACCACCGGGCGGCCGGCGTGGCGCGCGATGTGCGTGATTTCCTTTTGTACGCCGGGCACCTGCTCGAGCGGCATCTCCACGCCGAGGTCGCCGCGGGCGACCATGAGCGCGTCGGCCTGCTCCACGAGCTCGGCGAGGCGGGTCACGGCCTGCGGTTTCTCGATCTTGGCCATGACGGCGGCGCGGCCACGGGTGATCTTCTTCGCTTCGGCCACATCTTCCGGCCGCTGGATGAAGGAGAGCGCGATCCAGTCGATGCCAGTCTCGAGCGCGGCGTCGAGATCGGAGCGGTCCTTCGGCGTGAGGGCGGCGAGCGCCACGGTGGTGTCGGGCAGGCTCACGCCCTTGCGGTCGGAGACGCGGCCGCCGACCTCGACGCGAGTGACGGCGCGCGTCTTGTCGCATTCGGTGACGACCAAGCGCACCTTGCCGTCGTCGACGAGCAACCGGTGGCCGGGCTCCAGCGCCGCGAGCACTTCCGGATGCGGCAGGTGCACGCGACTGGCGTCGCCGGGCTTTTTCTCCGAATCGAGGACGAAGGTTGCGCCTTCGGCGATCTCGGCACCGCCGCCGGCGAACGCGTCGAGCCGCAGCTTCGGCCCCTGCAGGTCGACGAGAATGCCGATCGGGCGGCCGTGCTTCTGTTCGATCGCACGGATCATGCGCACGTAGTTGCGCATGGCATCGTGCGGCGTGTGGCTCATGTTGATGCGGAAGACGTCGGCGCCGGCCACGAACAGGCGCTCGATCGTCGCTTCATCGGCGGAAGCGGGTCCGAGCGTGGCGACGATCTTCGTACGGCGTTGCCGTCTCATGCTGTCTCTCGGCGGGAAGTCCTCTCGGGGCGCTTATCTAGCGCGCCACATCTGCGCTTGTCCCGCGCCTGCATGAATAACTGATGAAGAGTGAACGAACGGTCGCCGCCCTTGGTTTCCGGCCGTAGCCGGGTTCACCGCCCGCCCATGCCCGACTTATCGTTCGGGTTCAGGTTGGGACTCGGGTCGCGGAGCGGAGACCGGTTTGCGCTCGGCCGCGGCGTCGGCGGCGGGGTCTGGCCCTGCTCGGTGAGCTGCACGGTCCAGTTCTTCTGCTCGCCGGTATCGACCTCGAAGAAGCCGGTGCGGTTGAAGCCGCGGGCGAGGCAATCCTGCAGGCCGCGGATCGTGAACTCGCGGTCGCGCGTGCACATGTACGCCTTGCCCGACCATTCGCCGCCCTGGTCGTAATCGACCGCGTAAACGTAGTAGTAGCGGGCGACCAGCGGGCCGCGCATCAGTGTTTCGCAGCTGTTGGGCTGCAGGTTCCACCAGCCTTCGGAGACCCAGGCTTCGCCGTCCTTGTAGCCGACGGCGACGCCGACGCGGCCGGCGGTGCCGTTGCACAGGCGGAAGTCGGCGAGCGCCGCCGTGGGCGCCGCGAGTGCCGCAGCCAGCAGCAGGGGCGCGATCAGGCGCCGCAGCCGCATGTTGCCGATAAAAGCCGTGTCCCCGGGCACCGCGCGCTCTCCCCAATCCCCCCGATTCGAAGCAGCCCGCCGCGAAGCACTTGTTTTGGAAGCACTTGTCGTCATTTCTCGCCAGCGTTCCCGCGGGTGTCAACGAGAACCGCACGCAAATCATTGACATTGGTGCAGGTCGGGCCCGGAGCGAGCAGATCCCCCAGGCGCTCGAAGAACCCCGTGGAATCGTTTTCGGCAAGGAAACGGGCAGGATCGAGGCCGAGAGCCAAGGCGCGGGCGAGCGTAGTCTCGTCGACAAAAGCCCCCGCGGGGTCGTCGGGGCTGCCCCCGCCGCCATCGGTGCCGTCCGTGTCGCCGACAACGGCCGTAACCCCCTTGTGACCCTTCAGGGCGATTGCCAGGGCCAGGGCGTATTCCTGGTTCGGGCCGCCGCGGCCCTGGCCCCGGATCGTGACCGTAAGCTCGCCGCCGGAAAGGAGCGCGGCGCGGCGCCCGGCTGCGGCAATTTTCATGGCTTCGCCGGCATGGGCTGCGGCAACATTGCGTGCCTCGCCCTCGAGGTCGGTGCCGAGGAGGACGGGATCGTAGCCGGCGGCACGGACGGCATCGGCGGCGGCAGCGACGGCATCGGCGGGGCGGGCGACGATGTGGAATTCGGAATTGCTGAAGGCGGGATCGGCGGGCTTCGGGCTTTCGTTGGCGGGGTCGGCGAGGGCCGCGGCGATCGATGCGGGCGGCTCTACGCCGCGGGCGGCGAGGATGGCGCGCGCCTCGGCGAGGGTGGAGGCGTCGGGCACAGTCGGCCCGGAGCCGATCACCGACGGGTCATCGCCGGGCACGTCGGAGATCGCGAGCGTGATGACGCGCGCAGGCGCGGCGCGCGCGGCAAGACGGCCGCCCTTGATGCGGGAGAGATGCTTCCGCACCGTGTTGATCTCGCCGATCGTGGCGCCGGAGGCGAGCAGTGCGCGGGTGAGCGCGCGCTTGTCATCGAGCGAAATGCCGTTTGCCGGCGCGATCCAGTTCGCGGACGCGCCCCCTGACAGCAGCACGAGCACGAGGTCGCCGGCTTCCGTCCCGTCGGCGAGCGCAAGCGCACGTTCCGCCACCTTGATGCCGGCGGCGTCGGGGATGGGATGTCCTGCCTCGACCATCTCGATCGTGCGCAGCGGGCGGCCATAGCCGTGGCGCGCGACGGCGATTCCCGAAATGCGTTCGCGCGGCATGCGCAGCGTTTCCGTGTAGTGGCGCTCGGCGACTTCCGCCATGCTGCCGGCGGCCTTGCCGGCGGCGAGCACAAGCAAGCGGCCATGCGCAGGCGGTGGAGGCAGCGTCGGCGGCAGGCAGGTGGCGGGATGCGCGGCGGCAACCGCGGCGTCGTAGATCTCGCGGAGCAGCGCGCGCGTTTTCGCGTTCACAGGCTTGCTCCTGCGGGCGAAACGGTGCGCGGACGCGCGAGGAAAATTCCGGCGAGAATGAGCACGCCGCCGAGCGCCTGCATGAGGGAGAGGGACTCGTTGAACACGATCCAGCCGAGCGCTGCCGCGGCGACCGCCTCGAGAAAGATGACGAGCGACGAGAACGTCGCGGGCAGCGAACCGAGCGCGATCGCGAGCAGCCCTTGGCCCGCCACCTGACTTACGAGCGCGAGCGCAAGCAGCGCGGCGGCGCCTTCGATCGACTGCGGCAGCACCTCTTGTTGCATGACAAGGGCTGCGACGAGCAGGAGCGCCGCCGTAACGACGGTGGAAAGAAACATCAGGCGCGCGGCGCCGTGGCGGTAACGCGCGTTGCGCAGGGCGACGATGTAGGCGCCGAAAAACAGAGCAGTGACGATGCCATAGAAGTCGCCCAGGAGCCGGCCGGGCGCAAGCTGATAGCTCTGGCCAATCAAAGCGGCGCCGCCCGCGAGACAAAGGGCGAGCCCTGCAAAGACGCGTGCGTCCGACCGCTCGCCGAGAAACAGGAAGGCGCCGGCCACCACAAACACCGGCGCCGTCACCGCGAAGAACGTGGCATTGGCGACGGTCGTGTTGAGGATCGCCAGATGCCAGAAGAAGAGATCGCCGGCAAAGCACGCGCCGACGATCAGGATCGGGCGGTCGAAGCGGAGCGGTGCGGGCTCGCGGCTGCCGCGCTCCTCGAAGCGCATCCATAACCAGAGTGCGGGCAGCGCCAGCGCCGTTCGCCAGAATGCGCTCGCCTGCGGGCTGACATCGGCGAGCCGCACGAAGATCGGCGATGCGCCCATCGCAATCGCACCGAGCACGAGCGCTGCCAGCGCGGGCGCGGCAGCATGCGGGGTCGCGATGCGGTGCGATTCCGTCTTCATTTTCGATTCCGGGTGAATATCGTCCGTTCCATTCCTAAGGCAGCGCGAGAATCCGCACAATCCACGGCAGATTCTTTGGCCTTGCGGGGCGATTGGCAGGCCCTTAAGTGAAAGCCGATGGAACGCAGGAGCAGCCCATGAAGCTGGACGACCGCACCCGCATCGAGCTCGAAGCCGCGGTCTATCGGCGGCTCGTCGAGCACCTGCGCAACCGTACCGACGTGCAGAACATCGATCTGATGAATCTCGCCGGCTTCTGCCGCAACTGCCTGTCCAACTGGATGAAGGATGCGGCCGACGAAAAGGGGCTCGCCATGAGCAAGGACGAAAGCCGCGAGATCGTGTACGGCATGCCGTACGAGGAATGGCGCAAGCGCTACCAGAAAGAGGCGACGGCGGAGCAGAAGGCCGCGTTCGAGAAAGCCAAGCCGCACTCGCACTGACGTATTTCGTTCAAATTCCGAAGGGGGCTACGCGATGGCGACAACCGCCAATTTCGCCAAGGGACAATTGAAGGCGCTTGTCGAGCGCATCGAGAAACTGGAAGAAGAAAAGAAGGCGCTCGCCGAAGACGTGCGTGAGGTTTACGCCGAGGCGAAGGCGGCGGGGTTCGACGTCAAGGCGCTGCGCGTGGTGATCCGGCTGCGGATGCAGGACACCGAGGAGCGCAAGGAGCACGAGGCGCTCGTCGATCTCTATCGCGACGCGCTTGGATTGGCGTGAGCCGACACTGCTTTCCGATCGAGCTAGGTCAACTTCGCTCGTCCCCGCGAAAGCGGGGACCCAGGACCGCAAACGAATGCGTAAGCTGCTCTGGATCCCCGCTTACGCGGGAATGAGCGGAGCAGAAAAAAGCGAAATGGAGCTTAGTTCGCGCGGGCGACCACGCCGGTCACGATGCCGGCGCCGCGGTCGAACGCAAGTGTGTGCAGGGCTGTCACGGCGCGGCCCGCGAAGCGGCCGGCGGAGGGCGCCTCCACGGTGCCGCCGGCGAACTGCACGTCGAGCGCGGCGCGTGCGGGCATCGTCAAGCCGCGCAGGCTGTAAAGATCGGGGTGCTGCAGTTCGCCCATGAACTCCATGCCGCGCATGCTGTAGAGCGATAACGGCGCGAGGGCCGCGTCCGCGACCTCCTGCACGGCGCGCATGGTCTGCGGGGGGCGGCTCTGGTCAGGCAAGTGCATGATCCGTGCGTGCGTCGCCGGGATCGGGCCGAAGCCGGGAAGGTGACGTTCGGGCGGCGCGGCATAGGCCATCACCTGGCCGCGCGGGACCGAGGCGGTGAGGTCGTCGAGGTTTTGCGGCCGCGGTGACGGCATGGGCGCCGGCGAAAGCGAGGCGAGCACTGTCGGCGCGGTCGGGGGCGGTGCGCTCCTGGCGCTTGGCGAAGCGCTGGTCAGCGACGTGCTGGTCGGAATGCGCGAACGCGCCGAGCGCGGGGCCGCCGCACGCTCGTCGCTGTCGTCGTCGGCCGATGCGAGCGCGATCGGCGCGCTGCGGTTGCCGCGCGCCTCGATCTCGGCGAGCGCGAGCGCGTAGCCGGGCATGGGCTTGCCGTCGGTCGGCAGGTGCACGGTCTTGCCGTCGGGGAAGACGCGGGCGAGCTGGTCGCGGGTCATGCGCGGCCAGTGACGCACGCTGCCGCTGTCGACATGGATGAAGGGCGATCCCGAACTCGGATAGAAGCCGACGCCGCCGCGCTGCAGGCGCAAGCCGATCTCGCGCATCTTCGCGAGATTCGCGCCGGGAATATAGAAATCGATGGCCTTGCCCAGCATGTGCTGGCTGTAACGGGCGACGCCGCGGCCGCGGGCGCGCAGCATGGAGTTCGTTTGCGGCGAACGGTAACCGGAAATGATGGTGACAGGCCCCGGCGCGCCGGCCTCGCGATGGATCTCCCAGACGATGTCGATCGTGTGCGGGTCCATGGCGATCGCTTCGTCGCGGCGCCAGTCGCGCAGGAACCAGTTGATCTTCTTCAGCGCCGCTTCGTCGTAGCGGCCGTTGCGCTTGTAGGTGACGGTGAGCGTCTCGCCGGTGTGAATATGCGCAAACGGCAGCGAGCGCGTGTCGCCGTTGGCGACGACGGTCTGCAGCGAGCCGGACGATGCGGAAAGCAGGAGCGCGGCAAAGCCCGCGGTCGCGAGCGAACGCACCGCTTGGGATCCCGGTAAGATACGCACCAGTGGGGAGATGGGCACGTGCTGTCCGTGTCGCGTCTCTTGTTGTCGGCGCGCCGTTGCCGGAGCGCACGTGGTGAACGCAGTCTTATCAGGTCCGGTTAATGGTGGGTGACCGAACCCCCGCTAGTTATTGACTAATTCCCGATCGTGGCGAAACGGTGCCGGCGCCGCAGAAGGCGCTGGAAGGTTAATCGGCCCTGAAGGGAGCGCCGTGTGCGGGCGCCCGCATGAAAAAGGGCCGGCTTGTCGCCGGCCCTTTCAAATTCGCGGTTTCTCGCGGTCTCAGCGGAAGATGCTGCGGAAGAAGTCCTCGACCGGGTTGCGGCCATAGCCGCCATAGCGGGGTCCGCCGCTATAGCGCGGCCCGCCGAACGGCCCGTCATAGGCCCCATAATAGACCCCGTTCGGCATGCGCAGTTCGTCGCGGCTGATCGCCACCTTCGGGCGGTTCATGGGCACGTCGGCGATCCGGCGCTCGCTTCCCTTCAGGATCGAGAGCAGGCGGGCGTCGTGCCCATAGACGTCGTTGCGTACCTGCAGGTTGCCGGCTTCGTCGACGAAGGCGGTCTGGTAGGTGATGTGCACCGGCAGCGGCTTCGGGAAGTTGATGTTGATCTCACCGGGGCCGAACATCGAGCGGATGCGCGCTTCCGAATAGTTCTCGTTCGGCATCGTGATCGACAGCACCACCTCGGCGTATTTCGCCGGATCCTGCACGCGCATGCAGCCGTGGCTGTAGGCGCGCGTGTCCCTGGCGAACAAGTGCTTGTCCGGCGTGTCGTGCTGATAGACGAGGAACTTGTTCGGGAAGTTGAAGCGCAGACGGCCGAGCGCATTGCTGTCACCGGGCGGCTGATAGATGCGCACGGTGCCATCGCGGTTCTCCTCGAGCCGCAATCCCATGCGTTCGAGGACCGTCGGGTCCTGGGCGAGCGCGGGCAGATACTCGTTCGCGATGATCGATGGCGGCACGTTCCAGGTCGGATTGACCGTGATGAATTTCATCGTGTCGCTGATGAGCGGCGTCTGCGTCGACGGCTTGCCGACGACGACGCGCGTCCGCCAGACGACGGAGCCGTTCTTCACCACCTTGAGCGAGAAGTCGGGAATATTCAGCATCGAATAGCTGGCGCCGAGATCATGCGGCATCCAGCGCCAGCGCTCCATGGTGGCGAGGATCGCGTCGGCCTTGTCGATCTTGCGGACGCCGTTGAGCGCGCGCAGCGTCGCCGGGCCGGCCAGGCCGTCGGGTCTCAGGCCGGCGGTCTGCTGAAAATCCTTCACCGCTTCAGCGACGCTTTCGTCGTAGCGGTGGTCGTCTTCGTTCGGCAGCTTGAGACGCTTGCGGAGTTGCGCGACGCGGGCGTCTTCCATGCCGGGCTTGAGCGTCGGACCGTCGGGTACGCGAACGAAGTCGGGCTCGCGCGACAGGCCGCGTACTTCGGCGAGCTTCGCCTTCAGCGCCTTGTAGGCCGCATGCTGCGGGAAATGCGCGTCGATGACCGGCGCGACATCCTTCGCATCGGCGAGCTTGACGAGCGCTTCGGCCGGATCGGGAACGTCGATGTGATAGTGGATGTCGCCGCTCACGCGTGTGTAGTGCACGCGACCGGTGTCGGCATGGCGGATGAGGTCGAGCACGGAATTGGTGAAGCGGAGCTCGGCCTCGGCCAGCGACTGCGCGTCGGCAGCCGAGAAATTAGGGACCGGATAATCGGAGGGATCGAGGCCGTCGGCGTCGACCTGGCCGATATACTTGATCGCGGACTTGGTGCGTTCAGCGCGCTCGCCGTTTTCGGTCCAGAGCGGGGCGAAACCGCGGTCGCGATAGAAGGCTTCGACGGCCTGACGATCTTCCTTGCGCGCGACGTAACGGTCGAGCTTGGTTGCCAGCAGATCGCGGAGGCTCTCGGCGATGCCGGTGTCGGCGACCGGCAGCGAGGAAGCGATCGGCGCCTTCACGAGGTCCTTGCCGGTCAGCTTCTTGATCTCGGCGGCGTCGATCTCCGGCTCCGCTGTTTCCGTGGACGTCGCTGTTTCCGTGGACGTCGCTGTTTCCGTGGACGTCGATGCCGGCTCCGCGACGGGCGCGCTCGTTTCTTGCGCGGGTGCGTCCTGTGCGGACGCGCTTGCGGCTGGCGTGCTGGCCGCCGGTGCGTTCGCGACGGCCTGCGGGGCGGTCGCTGTCGTGGCCTCAGGCGCGACATCCGCGGCGGTGAGCGGCGGCACGTCGGCCGGCTCCGGCAACGGAATCTTGGCTTCGACCGTGTCGGCGCTTTGTGTTTCGGGTTTCGCTTCCACGTCCGCTTTGGTCAGCGGCGCGACGTCGGCCGGTTGCGGAAGCGGAATCTGTTGCTGGATGGCTGCGGTGTCGGATGGCTGCACGGCGGTGATCGGAGCACCGGCCGAGGGCTCTTCGGCGAATGCCTGGTTGCCGCTTGTCGGACCGTAAGTGTGGCCGACAAGCACCAAGCCGACGACACCGGCGCCGGCAGCAAGTCTGACAACAATCTGGCGATGTGCCGTCAATTTTGAGGCGGAGGACAACAGCCACGCACGGGATTCACTCATCGAATTCCTCCTAGGCCTCGGCGGCGATACGCAGGAAATCAAACAATGCCATGGGTTTGTGACAGAGCCGAGGCGCGCTGATCAAGGCGAATCCGGTCACTTTCCCGTGGTTGCAGTGCGGTGTCACTTGATGGCAACGCTGCGATGCGAGGCAGTTTCGGACTCTTCCAATTTGGTGGCTGCGCTCTCCGCGCCTTCGTCAAGGCCGAGGTCTTTCAGCTTTCGATACAAGGTCGAGCGCCCAATTTTCAGGCGGCGCGCCACTTCGGTCATGCGGCCGCGATAGCGGTCGATGGCAAAGCGGATGGTGTCGGCCTCCACCGTCTCCATCGGACGGACATGACCGTCTGTTCCGATCAGCGGCAGAGCGTCCGTGGGCGGGCCGTTCGCCGCTCCCGGCACGGTGGCCGGCGAGTCGGTAACGACAACCAGCGGCTCGGGGTGGGGTTCCGGCGATGGCCGGGGCGCCGGCGCGGCGGGCACCGCGTATGCCTCGTAGCCCGGCACCTGGGTCGCGATCTGCGGGAATTCGCGGACGCCGATCTCGTCGGTCTCGGCGAGGACGACCGCGCGGAAGACCGCGTTTTCAAGTTGGCGGACGTTGCCGGGCCAGCGATAGGCCGCGAGCATGCGCATGGCCTCCGCCGACACGGCACGAACGCGCTTGCCTTCTTCGGCCGCGAAGCGGGCGACGAAGCGGCGGACGAGGTCGGGGAGGTCTTCCATGCGGTCGCGCAAGGGCGGGACCGTGATCGGGAAGATGTGCAGCCGATAGAAGAGGTCTTCGCGGAATTTTCCCGCGCGCACGAGCTCCAGGAGGTCGCGGTTGGTGGCGGAAATGAGTCGGAAGTCGACTTTCACCGGCTTGCGGCCGCCGACCGGGTCGATCTCGCCGTCCTGCAATGCGCGCAGAAGCTTGACCTGGGCATCGGCGGGGAGCTCGCCGATCTCATCGAGGAAGAGGGTGCCGCCGTCCGCCTCGACGAACTTGCCCGGCGTCCGCTCGGTGGCGCCGGTGAAGGCTCCCTTCTCATGGCCGAACAGGATGGATTCGACGAGGTTTGCGGGAATCGCGCCGCAATTGACGGCGACGAACGGCTTGTTCCCGCGGATACCGGCGCCGCGGATGGCACGGGCCATCAGCTCCTTGCCGACACCGGATTCGCCCTCGATCAGGACGGGGATTTCCGAGGCGGCGGCCTTTTCCGCGAGCTTCAGGGTCTGCTGCATGCGGGGGCTGGCGGAGGAAAGGTCGTGCAGCGCGAGCGCACCTTCGACTTTGCGCTGAATGCGGCGAACCTCGCCGGCGAGCGCCGCCTGGCTGAGCGCGTTGCGCAGGCTCACCTGCATGCGCTCGAAGCCGACGGGCTTCACCACGAAGTCGCTCGCGCCCGCCCGCATGGCGGTCACCACGGTGTCGATGGAGCCCTGGGCAGTCTGCACGATCACCGGAAGATCGATCCCGCGCTCGCGCAAACGCTGAATGAACGTGAAGCCGTCCATCTCGGGCATGACGAGATCGAGGACGACGCAGCCAATGCCGCCGCGGTCGGGCGCGTCGAGGAGCGCGAGTGCTTCTTCACCGCCCTCGGCGAGCACGGCTTCGTACTCGAGCTTCCCGAGCATGGCGTCCAGCAGGCGGCGCTGGACCGGATCGTCGTCGACAACGAGAACGCGCGTGGACATGCCCCGTACTCTTCCCGAAACGTAGGTAATTTGTGCCGTATCGGGGCAGTCTGAGCGCGGGGGGTTAATGGAGAGTGAAGCTCGCGGCAATCCCATACCCCTTCGCAAAGGATGCGGACCGGCTAGGTTGTCCAGACACCTGGCCTGTGATATGGCTACCCATATCCCATCAGCAATATATATTCCCGATGAAGACCACGCTCGAGATTCCTGAACCGCTGCTGCGCGAGGCCCGCAAGATCGCCGCGCACGAACGCACTACCCTGCGAGCGTTGGTGGAGCAGGGATTGCGCCGCGTCATTGCCGAAAAGAAGGGCTCGCGGCCGTTCAAGCTGCGCAAGGCTGCCTTCAAGGGACGCGGGCTCCGACCTGAACTCCGCGATGCATCCTGGGAGACGTTGCGCGAGATGAGCTACGAGGGACGGGGCGGGTGATCGCCCTCGACACCAACGTCCTCGTTTATGCCCACCGGGCGGACTCGCCATTTCACGAGCCGGCCCTTCGTTGTGTTTTCGAGGTTGCCGAAGGCCGGGCGGCGTGGGCGATCCCCTGGCCTTGCCTGCATGAATTCCTCGCGATCGTGACGCATCCGCGTATCTATGATCCGCCAACGCCGGTCGAGGCCGCGCTCGATCAGGTCGACGCCTGGCTCGAGTCGCCCTCGCTCGTGCTGCTTGCGGAATCGGAATCGCACTGGGCCGAATTGCGGGCGGCGATATCGGCAGGGCGAGTAAGCGGGGGAAGAGTTCACGACGCGCGCATCGCGGCGCTCTGCCGCCAGCACGGCGTGCGGGAATTGTGGTCGGCCGATCGCGATTTCAGCCGCTTTCCGGAAATCAATCTGGTCAACCCGCTCGTGCGGTGAGACGGCGCGGGCAATCTGCCAACCATGTGAGCGAGAGGCGATTGATCCGGCGAGCAGGGCACGCAATATGGATGCGAGGAGTGCCGCCGCCATGAAGCCCGTTTTCGCCACCGCTGCCGCCGCTGACAAGTCCGACAAGCTTGGCTCGCTGCCTGAATGGAACCTCGCCGACCTTTATCCCGCGCCTGACGCGCCGGAAGTGGAGGCCGATCTCGCGCGCGCCGAGACCGAGTGCGTGGCGTTCGAGGAGACCTACAAGGGGAAGCTCGCGGAGATCGCGGCGAAGCCCGACGCGGGCACGAAGCTCCATGAAGCGGTGGTGCGCTTCGAGGCGATCGAGGAACTGCTCGGCAAGCTCATCTCGTTCGCGGGGCTTCTCTATTTCGGCAATACGACCGATCCCAAGCGCGCGAAATTCTACGGTGACGTGCGCGAACGCATCACGGCGGCCTCGGTGCATCTCCTGTTCTTCACGCTCGAGCTCAACCGCATCGACGATGCGCTGATCGATCAGGCGCTCCATGACGCGAAATTCTCGCGCTACCGGCCTTGGATCGAGGACGTGCGCAAGGAGAAACCGTATCAGCTCGAGGACCGGGTCGAGCAGCTTTTCCATGAGAAATCGGTGACCGGCGCCGGCGCCTGGAACCGGCTGTTCGACGAGACAATCGCGGCGCTGCGCTTCCAGGTCGACGGTGAGGAGCTTTCGATCGAGCCGACGCTCAATCTCCTGCAGGACCCGAAGGAGGAGCGGCGCCGCGCTGCGGCGGAAGCGCTTGCAAAGGTCTTCAAGGAGAACCTGCGGATCTTCGCGCTCGTCACCAACACGCTCGCGAAGGACAAGGAAATCTCCGACCGCTGGCGCGGCTTCAAGGATGTCGCGGACTCGCGGCATCTTGCAAACCGCGTCGAGCGTGAGGTGGTGGAGGCGCTGGTGCAGGCGGTGCGCGACTCCTATCCGCGCTTGTCGCACCGCTACTACAAGCTCAAGGCCAAGTGGTTCGGCAAGGACCAGCTCAATCACTGGGACCGCAACGCGCCGCTGCCGAAGGTGGAACAGCGCACGATCGCCTGGGACGAGGCGCGCAACACGGTGCTCACGGCCTACGGCGCGTTCTCGCCGAAGATGGCGGAGATCGCGGAGCGCTTTTTCGACAAGAACTGGATCGACGCGCCCGTGCGGCCCGGCAAGGCGCCGGGCGCCTTCGCGCATCCGACGGTGCCGTCGGTGCATCCCTATGTGCTCATGAACTATCAGGGCAAGCCGCGCGACGTGATGACGCTTGCGCACGAGCTCGGCCACGGCGTGCATCAGGTGCTGGCGGCGCCGCAGGGAGCGCTCATGGCGTCAACGCCGCTGACGCTTGCGGAGACCGCAAGCGTGTTCGGCGAGATGCTGACCTTCCGCGCACTCTTGGCGAAGGCGGGCGAGCGCGAGCGCAAGGTGATGCTCGCGCAGAAGGTCGAGGACATGCTGAACACGGTGGTGCGGCAGATCGCGTTCTATTGGTTCGAGCGCAAGCTGCACACGGAGCGCCGCAAGGGTGAGCTGACGTCCGATCAGATCTGTGAGCTCTGGATGAGCGTGCAGGGCGAGAGCCTGGGGCCGGCGATCCGGCTCGGGCCGGGCTACGAGACGTTCTGGGCGTACATCCCGCATTTCATCCATTCGCCGTTCTACGTGTATGCGTACGCGTTCGGCGACTGCCTCGTGAACTCGCTCTATGCGGTGTACGAGAAGGCGGATGCGGGCTTTGCCGAGCGCTATCTCGACATGCTCGCCGCCGGCGGCACCAAGCACCATTCGGAACTGCTCGCGCCGTTCGGGCTCGACGCGCACGATCCGCAGTTCTGGCAGAACGGGCTGTCGCTGATCGACCGGATGATCACGGAGATCGAGGGGCTGGACGCGAAAGCGTAGGCGACAAATCGAGGACCGACATGGTCAGTGCTGTTCCTGTACTGGCATGGGTCGCAGCGCTCGTAGTTGCGGGTTTGTGGGCATTCTTCGGGCACGTGTTCGTGCCGGAGGAAGCGGCCCGGGCAATCGGATGGCCGACCAGCCCGTTTCAGCGCGAAGTCGGGATGGCGAATCTCGGCATCGGGGTTGCCGGCGTGATCGCGGCCTTCCGCGGCTTCGATTTTCGACTTGCCGTGGCGATCGTTGCGGCGTGCTTTCTCATCGGTGCCGGCGTCGGCCACATTCGCGAGATTATGGAAACCGGCAATCTCGCGCCGGGTAATGCCGGGCCGATCCTGTTTACGGATTTTCTGACGCCGATCGCGATTCTGGGGCTGCTTTGGCTAAATGGCCGTGCCGCCGAGCAGGGTCAGTAAGCAGCGATCCTACTGTTGCTCCCTGCCTGCATGGCCGGAACATCGGAAAAGCCTCAATGACCCAGGTGTCATTTGGCATGGGGCGGAACGCGACCTATCTGACTGATAGGACAGGAAATGGCAGACACCGGAGACCGCCCCACTGACCGCTCCGACCGCGAGCGCAACCGCCTTTCCGCACGCGCGGCGCGCTATGCGCGTGTCGGGACCAACGTGGGGGGCATTGCAGCGCGCATGGCGGGCGCGCGTCTGTTCGGTCTGAATCTCGATCGCGGCGAGAATGCGCTCGCGCTTGCCGCGGCCCTCGGGAATCTCAAGGGGCCGATCATGAAGGCGGCCCAGCTCATCTCGACTATTCCCGATGCGCTGCCGCCCGAATATGCCGGCGAGTTGATGAAGCTTCAGAGCGAAGCTCCGCCCATGGGCTGGGCCTTTGTCAGGCGGCGTATGGCGGCGGAGCTCGGCGCCGGCTGGCAGGCGAAGTTCAGGTCATTCGAGCATCAGCCGGCGGCTGCCGCATCGCTCGGTCAGGTGCATCGCGCCGTCTCGCTCGACGGCAAGCCGCTTGCCTGCAAGCTGCAATATCCCGACATGCAGTCAGCGGTCGAAGCCGACCTCGCACAGCTCGACTTGGTGCTCGCGATCCACCGGCGCATGGATCCGGCGATCGACACGCGCGAGATCGCAAAAGAAATCCGCGAACGCATCCGGGAGGAACTCGACTACCGCCGCGAGGCGAAGCACGTTGCGCTTTACCAGCACATGCTCGCCGACGTGCCCGAGGTGCGCGTGCCCAAGGTATGGCCCGAGCTCTCGACGGGGCGGCTGCTCACGCTCGACTGGCTCGAAGGCAAACGCCTCCTCGAATACAAGGAGCACTCGCAGGAAGCGCGCAACCGCATCGCAACCGCGATGTTCAAGGCGTGGTGGCTGCCGTTCGCGCGCCACGGCGTGATCCACGGCGACCCCCATCTCGGCAACTACACGGCCTTCGAGGAAGCAGGCGAGCCGCGCGGCATCAATCTCCTCGACTATGGCTGCATCCGCATCTTCCCGCCGAAGTTCGTCGGCGGCGTGGTCGATCTCTACCGGGGGCTGCGCGAGGACGACGAGGCGCGCATCGTGCACGCCTATGAAACGTGGGGTTTCAAGGGGCTGTCGCGCGACCTGATCGAAGTCCTCAATATCTGGGCGCGGTTCATCTACGGCCCGCTGATGACGGAGGGCGTGCGCCGGATCGCGCCGGAAGGCGTGAAGCCGGCCGAATACGGCCGCAAGCAGGCGTTCCAGGTGCACGAGGCGCTGCGGGAAAAGGGGCCGGTTACCGTGCCGCGCGAGTTCGTGCTGATGGACCGGGCGGCGATCGGCCTCGGCGGCGTCTTTCTGCACCTTGCGGCGGAGCTCGATTTCCACGGCCTGTTCGAGGACGCCATCAAGGATTTCTCGGTTGACGAGGTGGCGGCGCGGCAGACGAGGGCGCTTGGGACGGTCGGGCTTGCGCCCGCCTCGTAGCGCGAACGCCCGGCCAATCCGCCACGTTGCCGGACCCGGACGATTCCGCTAAGGCTAGCAAAACTGCTCGAACCGCTACGGGGAAGCGCGATGGCCGACCACGGCAAGCCGGAATACGCAACCGCCGAGGGCAACGACTACGCCCAGCATGAGGGGATGTACGAAGCCTTCCTCAAGCTGACGAAGTGGGCGATCATCAGCGTCACGCTGGTTCTTCTGTTTCTGTTCTTCTTTGTTTTCTGATCCTTCTCGGCAAGCAGCCGGGCGCTCGGCCGCGGGCGCGCCGCCCAGGAATCCCGGTCGAGCATGAAGATCTCCATCCCCGCTGAAACCGAAGCTGGCGAGCCACGCGTCGCGGCGACGCCCGACACTGTCAAGCGCATGGTGGCGCTCGGCGCCGAGGTGGCGGTCGAACCGGGCGCGGGCGTGCGTGCCGGTATTCCCGACGCGGCGTTTGCGGACGTCGGCGCGAGGATCGCGAACGGCGTGGCGACCAAAGACGCCGACATCGTGCTCAAGGTGCGCCGCCCCACGAAAGCGGAGCTGGCCAACTATAAGCCGGGTGCGCTCGTAATCGGGATGCTCGATCCCTACGGCAACGAGTCGGCGGTCGCCGATCTCGCCGCGGCGAAAGTCGCGGCATTCTCCATGGAATTGCTCCCGCGCATCACCCGCGCGCAGGTGATGGACGTGCTTTCCTCGCAGGCGAACCTCGCCGGCTATCGCGCGGTGATCGATGCCTCGGCGGAGTTTGGCCGCGCGTTCCCAATGATGATGACGGCGGCGGGCACGGTGCCGGCGGCGAAGGTCTTTATCATGGGCGCGGGCGTCGCCGGCCTGCAGGCGATCGCGACGGCTCGCCGGCTCGGCGCGGTGGTGACGGCGACCGACGTGCGGCCGGCAGCGAAGGAGCAGGTGGAGAGCTTGGGCGCGAAATTCATCGCGGTCGAGGACGAGGAATTCAAGCAGGCGGAGACCGCGGGCGGCTACGCCAAGGAAATGTCGAAGGAGTACCAGGCGAAGCAGGCGGCGCTCGTGGCCGCGCACATCGCCAAGCAGGACGTGGTGATCACGACCGCGCTCATTCCCGGGCGGCCGGCGCCGAAGCTCGTCTCGAAGGCGATGGTGGAATCGATGAAGCCGGGCTCTGTGCTCGTCGATCTCGCTGTGGAGCGCGGCGGCAATGTCGAAGGTGCTAAGCCCGGCGAGGTCGTCACCGTGAACGGCGTGAAGATCATCGGCTATCTCAACGTACCGGGGCGCCTCGCGGCGACGGCTTCGAGCCTTTACGCAAAAAATCTGTTCGCCTTCCTCGAATTGCTCATCGACAAGGAGAAGAAGCTCAATGTCCCGTGGGACGACGAGATCGTGAAGGCGATCTTGCTCACGCGCGACGGCGCCGTGGTGCATCCGGATTTTCAGGGGAAAGCGTGATGGGCGCGATCGATCCCTTCATTTTCCAGTTTTCGATTTTCGTGCTGGCGGTGTTCGTCGGCTATTACGTGGTGTGGTCGGTGACGCCGGCGTTGCACACGCCGCTCATGTCCGTGACGAATGCGATCTCCTCGGTGATCGTGGTCGGCGCGCTGCTCGCGGTCGGCGTCGAAGTGGCGGGCAGCGGCGAGGGCGCGTGGTGGGCGCGCGCGCTCGGCTTCGTGGCGCTTGTGCTTGCCGCGGTCAACATCTTCGGCGGTTTCCTCGTCACCCAGCGCATGCTGGCGATGTATCAGAAGAAAAAGAAATAGGCGGCGCCGATGAACGCCAACATCATCGCGCTCCTCTATCTCGCTGCGGGCGTTCTCTTCATCCTCGCGCTGCGTGGGCTGTCGAGCCCGGAGACATCGCGCCAGGGCAATATCTTCGGCATGACCGGCATGGCGATCGCAATCGCGACGACCCTCGCGGCGTCGCCACCCTCGGGTCTCGGCTGGGCGCTGGTGATCGGCGGGCTCGCGGTCGGCGGCGGCATTGGTGCTGTCATCGCGCGGCGGATCGCGATGACGCAGATGCCGGAGCTTGTGGCTGCGTTCCATTCGCTGGTCGGCCTCGCGGCGGTGCTCGTCGCGGCGGGCGCGTTCTACGCACCGGAGGCGTTCGGCATCGGGCATGTCGGCGCGATCAAACACGCAACGCTCGTGGAGATGGCGCTCGGCACCGCGATTGGCGCCATCACCTTCACCGGCTCGGTGATCGCGTTCCTCAAGCTCTCCGGCCGCATGAGCGGCGCGCCGATCCTGCTGCCGGGCCGACACATCATCAACATTGCACTGGCGGCCGCGCTCATCTTCTTCATCTACGGGCTCGTGGTGTCGCAGAGCCAGCTTGATTTCTGGCTCATCGCCGCGATCGCGTTCGTGCTCGGCGTGCTCATCATCGTCCCGATCGGCGGTGCCGACATGCCGGTCGTGATCTCGATGCTCAACTCGTATTCCGGCTGGGCGGCGGCCGGCATCGGTTTCACGCTCGGCAACACCGCGCTCATCATCACGGGCGCGCTCGTCGGCTCGTCGGGCGCGATCCTCTCCTATATCATGTGCAAGGGGATGAACCGCTCGTTCATCTCGGTGATCCTCGGCGGCTTCGGCGGCGAAGTTTCGCATGTGGGCAAGGTGGAAACGCGGCCGATCAAGCAGGGCTCGGCGGACGACGCGGCCTTCATCATGAAGAACGCATCGAAGGTCATCATCGTGCCGGGCTATGGCATGGCCGTCGCCCAAGCGCAGCATGCGCTGCGCGAGATGGCCGACAAGCTCAAGGAGGAAGGCGTCGAGATCAAGTATGCGATTCACCCGGTCGCTGGCCGCATGCCGGGGCACATGAACGTGCTGCTCGCCGAAGCGAACGTTCCCTATGATGAAGTGTTCGAGCTCGAGGACATCAACTCGGAGTTCGCGACCGCCGACGTCGCCTTCGTGATCGGCGCGAACGACGTGACCAACCCGGCGGCGAAGACCGATCCCTCGTCGCCGATCTTCGGCATGCCGGTGCTGGACGTAGAAAAGGCGAAGACCGTGCTCTTCGTGAAGCGCGGCATGGGCTCGGGCTATGCCGGCATCGAGAACGAATTGTTCTTTCACGACAACACGATGATGTTGTTCTCGGACGCGAAGAAGATGGTCGAGAACATCGTGAAGGCGCTTTAGCTGTCTAGACGACGGTTTAGCGCTGCTTCCGCAAAGTCGCGCGCAGGGCGAATGCGAGGGCGCTTCCCGCAATCATCACGATCACGAAGATCACGGGCGCGTAGCTCCAGTCGTAGCGCTCGACGAACGCGGCGAGCGCCGTCGGCCCCAGCAACTGGCCGGAAATCCCGATCTGCGTAATCAGCCCCAGCGTGATCACGAGCACGGCGGGCGAGCGCGAGACGGAGGGTGCCGCCGCAAACAGCGACGCCGGAATGAGGCCGGTGATCGCGAGGCTCGCCGCAGCGAGCAATGCGACGACCGCAACGGGCGGGGCGTCGGAGAAGATGCCGAAGGAAAGCGCGCCGGTCGCGATGAAGCCGCCAAGCACGATGAGCCAGATCGGGATGTGAAAGCGGAGCAGCGCACCCGCGATCAGGTTGCCGATGCCATTGGCGATCACCGTGCCAGCGCTGATGAGGCCCGCGGCCGCAATCGATAGGCCAAGCCGCTCCACGAGCAGTGTCGGGAAAAGGCTCGATAGCGCGAAATACTGGAAGGTGTAGGTCGCAAAGGTGATGCCGATCAGGAGCGGACCGGGGGTCGAGAAACCTTCGCGCAGGCTTTCGGTAAGCCGGGGGCGAGATTCATGGTCGGCGTCCGTGATCGGGATCGCTGCTACGACCAAGGCGTAGGCGAGTGGCAGCACGCCGTTGAACAGCCAGAGCGAGCGCCAGCCGAACGCCTCGATGAACAGCGGTCCGATCAGCATCATCGCCGCGCTGCCGAGGGGCATATAGGAGCCCCAGAAGGCGAAGACGGTCTGGCTGTCGGCGGGGGCGGTCACGAGCCGAAACAGGCGCGGGGCGGACAGGATGATGCAGAGGAAACCGCAGCCTTCGAGGATGCGCGCCGCGATCAGAACGCCCGCGTTTTCGGCGAAACCGCCGGCGAGCGAGGCGAGGCCGATCGCGACAAGGCCCGCGATCAGCACACGTCGTGCCGAGAAGAGTGTCATGAACAATCCGGCCGGCAAGCCTGTCAGCATGCCGAGCGCACCGAGTGCGCCGACAATGACGGATGCCGCAAACAGGCTGAGGCCGAGATCGTCGCGCAGCGCGGGAATGGCGATGGCGGCCTTGCCGACCTGGAAGGCAGCGATGAAGCCGGCGCAGATCAGGAGGAAGACAATTCCCCAACGGGTTTTCTGGATCATGCGTTTCTTCTTGCAGCGGATTTTTGGAGCGGGGAATTGCTTGGCAGCTGATATAGCCCGCCCGCCTTCGATGCCAAAGCGCAACGCGTTCGTATAGCGTTGCTAGTCTGGAACAGGTCTGTTCGCGGGGAGCTATGTCCGTGCTGAAATCGGCCGTCGTTCTTGTGGTTCTGGTCTATGTCGGCGTCGTGAGCCTGCTCTATTTCTTCCAGCGCGGGCTTATGTATTTTCCCGACCGTGCGCGTACCGCACCGGCAGAGAGCGGATTGCCGCAGGCTACGGAAGAAATCCTTACGACAGCGGACGGCGAGCGTGTGATCGCGTGGCACGTGCCGCCGCAAGGCGAACGTCCCATCGTGCTCTATTTTCATGGAAACGGCGGGGCATTGCGGATGCGCGCGCCGCGTTTCCGCGCGCTTGTCGAAGGCGGGATCGGGCTCGTCGCGCTCTCCTACCGCGGCTATGGCGGCTCGTCGGGCAGGCCGAGCGAAGGGGGACTGATCGCCGATGCGCGCGCTGTGTATGCGTTCGCGGCCACGCGCCATGCGCCGGCGCGGATCGTGCTGTGGGGCGAATCGCTTGGTACCGGCGTTGCGGTTGCGCTCGCAGCGGAGCAGCCAGTCGGCAAGGTGGTGCTGGAAGCGCCGTTCACATCCGCCGCCGACATCGCGGCGTCGGTCTATCCGTTCGTGCCGGTGCGGCTTCTGATGAAGGATCAGTTCCGTTCCGACGAGCGGATCGCGCGTGTGATCGCGCCGGTGCTCATCATTCACGGTGAGCGCGACCGCGTGGTGCCAATCCGTTTCGGCGAGCGGCTCTACGGAATGATCAGGGGGGCCAAACGCTTCGTGCGTCTGAAGGATGGCGATCACGAAGGGCTCGACGCGCACGGCGCGATCGAGGAGGCGAAGAAGTTTATCGAAGAATAATCGTCGTTCCGCCGAGCGAAGGAGAGCCGAGACGCCCGGAGATAATATGACAGTCCCGGATCGTGCGCTTCGCGCGTTACCGGGACGACGAGCGCGCTAATTCAGATTGTAGCTCGCGCCGTATTGGCCGCCGACGCGGCGGAAACCGGCAAGGGCGGGCTGATAGGCCTGGTTGATGTTCATGGCGCGCGCGTAGGAGCCTGCAGCCTTTTCCTTTTCGCCCAAGCGCTCATAGGCGAGGCCGCGGCTTGTCCAAGCCTCGATCGATCGCTCATCACGGCCAAGTGCCTCGTCGAAATCCTCGACTGCGCGCCGGTAGTCGTTGAGCGCGAGATAGCTCAGACCGCGCGCGTGGAACGGCTCCGGCGCGTTGATCGCCAATCCGATTGCGGTGGTGAAATCGTCAATCGCAAACTTGTGCAGGCCCTGCGCCTGATAGACGAGACCACGATTGTGGAACGCCTGTGCATCGTCCTGGCGGATCTCGATCGCCTTGTTGAAATCGCGCAGCGCCTGCTCGGGCCGTCCCTGCGTCCGGTAGATGATGCCGCGGCCGACATAGGCGGACGAATAATTGGCGTCGAGCTGGATCGCGCGGTTGAAATCGGCAAGCGCAAGATCTGGGCGCTTCATCTCGCGATAGACGAGCGCGCGGTTCGCGTAGGCTTGCGTATAATTGGGATCGATTTTGATCGCCTGGTTGAAGTCCTCGAGCGCTTCCTGATAGCGCCCGGCGCGGCCATAGACCGAGCCGCGCATGTTGTATGCCTGCGGATCATTCGGGTTGCGGCGGATGACGTCGCTGAGGGAAGCGATGTTCGTCGGCGAGGCGGCGCGGACGAGGTCTTCGTCCTCGATCAGCGCGGCACTGCCGCCGCCGACGGTCTGGCAGCCGGCCAGGGCAAGCGCCGACGCCAGCAACGCCGCGCAGGCCAAAAGGCGGGGAACGGCGGGAGAGTTGAAGCGCTTGAACATCATCCCGGCTTCATGCGGTCCGCGTGGGGCAAAGATGCGGCCCGGTTCGTATCGCAGTGTACAAGTGTGACCGGTGCCGCCAAAAATGCAAACGCGGGCAGATGCAATCCGCCCGCGCCAGAATGCTCAGAATTTGGGCTCAGCTCCGGCTGCCGGAAAAGCCGCCGCCACCGCCGCGAGCCACTGCCGGCTTCGGCTTGGAGGGGATCAGGCCCTCACGCTGCGCCTTCTTGCGGGCGAGCTTGCGGGCACGCCGGATCGCCTCCGCCTTTTCACGGGCGCGGCGCTCGGACGGCTTTTCGTAGTGACCACGGAGCTTCATCTCGCGGAAGATGCCTTCGCGCTGCATCTTCTTTTTCAGGGCCTTCAGGGCCTGATCAACATTGTTGTCGCGAACGAGAACCTGCACGTGGCTGCCTTTCCTGCTTCGGGTTCGGGATATTCGGAAGTCGGTGGGGCGTTTCGATGGCGAAATGCCGCCCTGCCGAGTCGCGCGGAGTTACCAGAACAGGGGTGAATTGTCCACAGGGCCGAGGATCAGCCCGTACGAGGCCGGACCGGTCGACCCGCCAAAACAGCCTCACTGTCACCAGGGCGGAGGGCCACCCCATCGCTCTCCACGCGCGTGCGGATAGACGTAAATCCTGCGGCCGTCGGGCATGATCATCACGCGCGCCGGCGGCCCGCGCCGATCCATGTAGAACTCAGCCTCACGTGCTTGTGCGCGGCTCCGACGGCGCGGTTGCTGGGGCGGGGCTGATTTCTGCTTCGCCGTTTCTGCAGTCGCCGCATCGTTTTGCGCTCCGGCCGAAGCCGGCTGGTATCCGGCGGACTTCGGTTGCGCTCCGGCTTGGGCCGCGCCGCGTGGGGCAGCGTTTCCGATATCGGTCTTTGGTTTGTCTTCTTCCTGCATCGCAATCGCAGGGTCCTGCTTGTGGACCCTCACGATCTCCACCGGCTCTCGAATGCTTGCGGCGGCGTCGAGACAGTTATGCCCGTAATACGGCCAGGCTTCTTTCTGGCATGCGCCGGCTTTCTTTTCTTTCTCCTGCTTATCCTGCGCTGGGCGGTCAACTTCGCTCGGCGTCACTTTTGGCGGGTCGACAGGCCGGGTTCCGGGCTCGTTGGACGAGGAGGGTTTCTGGGAGATTTCACCCACGATGGTAGCGCCTCCGGGCAGGTTCACCTTTGCGGGCTCGTTGTTCGCAGGGACGAGCGCGCCGACAAGAAAACCGCCGACCAGCGCCGCAAGGACCATCGGCCATGTCGCGTTCATTGGCGGGGTTCCCTACTCTGTTTTGCCGGTCTAGGGGAAACAGGGGCGCAGTCGCTCGGTTCCGGCCGGCGGCGTAACCCAGGCTCAGAATCCGGTCTCGGGAAGCACGCGGGTCACATGCCCCATCTTCCGGCCTGGGCGGGCGTCGCCCTTGCCATAGATGTGCACGCAGGCGCCGGGCTCGGCGAGGTACTTCGGCCAGTCGTTCACCTCGCGGCCGATCAGGTTGATCATCTCGACGCGGCCGAGGCGGCGGGGCCTCGCGAGCGGCCAGCCGGCGACGGCGCGGATGTGCTGCTCGAACTGGCTCGCGGTCGCGCCGTCGATGGTCCAATGCCCCGAATTGTGTACACGAGGTGCAATCTCGTTGACGAGTAGTCGTCGTTTCCCATCCGCCTGGACGACGAACATCTCCACGGCGAGCGTGCCGATATAGCCGAGGGCGTCCGCGATCCTGGCCGCGATCGCGACCGCCTCGGCTGTGAGCGTTTCCGGGATCTGGGCAGGCACGGTCGAGCGATGCAGGATGTGCTGCCAGTGCACATTCTCGATCGCGTCATAGGCTACGACCTCGCCGTCGCGGCCGCGGGCGGCGACCACCGAGATTTCCTGCTCGAAGGGGACGAATTTTTCGAGGATCGCCGACTTCTCGCGGATCGCCTGCCAGGCGGTCTCGGCGTCCTCCGGCTTGGCGATCTTCGCCTGTCCCTTGCCGTCGTAGCCGAGGCGGCGGGTCTTCAGCACGGCAGGCGCGTCGAGCCTGACGATCGCGGCCTTCAGTTCGGCGAGCGAATCCACCTTGGCGAACGGCGCCGTCCCGATGCCGAGGCCGGTCACGAATTCCTTTTCGGGCAGGCGGTCCTGCACGATCGCGAGCGTATTCGGGTTCGGCAGGACCGGCTTGTGAAACTGCAGGAAGCCGGCGGTCGCGGCGGGAATGTTCTCGAACTCGTAGGTGACGACATTGACGGCGGCGGCAAAGCGCTCGAGCGCCGCCTCGTCGTCATACTCGGCGCAGGTCTTGTCGCGTACGACCTGGAACGCGCAGGAGTCCTCCTCCGGCGCATAGATATGGCAGTTCAGGCCGAACTCGGCTGCCGCCAGCGCGAGCATGCGGCCGAGCTGGCCGCCGCCGAGAATGCCGATCGTGTCGCCGGGCTTAAGGACAGGAAGCTTGTTCATCGCAACATCAGCGGGGCGGGCGAAGCTTCACGGCCGCGCTTTGCCGCGAGCGCCATGCGTCGAGCCGCTTCGCCAACGCCTGATCCTCCAGCGCGAGCACGGCCGCGGCGAGCAGCGCCGCGTTCACCGCGCCCGCTTCGCCGATCGCGAGCGTGCCGACGGGAATGCCGGCTGGCATCTGCGCGATGGAAAGATAGCTGTCGACGCCCTTCAGCGCCTTCGACTTCACCGGCACGCCGAAGACCGGCAGCGGTGTCAGCGCCGCCGTCATGCCCGGCAGGTGTGCGGCACCGCCGGCGCCGGCGATCACCACCTTGAAGCCTTCGTCGCGGGCGCCCTTGGCGAACTTGTAGAGCCGGTCGGGCGTGCGATGAGCGGAGACCACACGGGCATCAAAGCCGATCTTCAGCGACTTCAGCGTTTCCGCCGCATGGCGCATGGTTTGCCAATCGGACTTGCTGCCCATGATGATGGCGACGGGACGCTTTCCGGCGGGCATGATTCGCTGATCCAGGGTGGGTCTTGGCGCGGGAAAGCGGGCGATTATAGGAATGGGTTTGGGACTGGCAAGCGGCGGCGCGGCCGCGTCTGCGAGGCGGGGATCATGACCGGCAAGTCTTCCCGGGCGGCGAAAAAGCGGGTGGCGGCAAAACCGCCGTCCAGCCGTGCCGGCGCCCGCCAGCGCGAAAAGCCGGCGGCGGCGAAACCCGGCCCGAAGATGCGCTCCCTTTCCATGCGGCTCGCGGCCGAGATCGACGCCCTCAAGGCGGAGCTCGCGGCGACGCGCGAGCGGGTTGCCGACCTCGAGAGCAAAATCGACGAGGATCCGCTGACGGGGCTCCTCAACCGGCGCGGTTTCGAGCGGACGCTCGAGCGGGCGCTTGCCTATGTGCGCCGCTATGGATCGAGCGCCGCGCTTCTTTATCTCGATCTCGACCGCTTCAAGCCAATCAACGATCGTCACGGGCATGCGGTGGGCGACTGGGTGCTCGGCCGCGTGGCGCGGCTCGTCGCGGGGAACGTGCGGGCGTCCGACGTGGTTGCCCGTGTCGGTGGCGACGAGCTGGTAGCGCTCCTGTGGAACGTCGACGCCGCGCAGGCGGCGGAGAAGGCGCGCTCGCTGGAAGCCGTGATCGATACCGAAACGTTCGAGCACGCGGGCGAGCGGCTCACGCTCGGGCTCTCCGCGGGCGCGATTGTGTTGTCGCCGGAGGACACGGCCATCGGGGCGCTCACGCGGGCGGACGAAGCGATGTACGCGCGGAAGAAGGAGCGGAAAAATCATCCTCCCCTTCAGGGGAGGGCGGCGAGCCACGTTAGCGAACGATGATTTGAAGTTGGCGCATCTTGGTGTCATGGCGAGCGAAGCGAAGCAATCCAGCTGTCGAGAAACTGGATTGCTTCGGCGCTGCGCGCCTCGCAATGACAACGATTGCCGTTTGTTACCTCCGCGCAGGCGGGGGAGAGGATGAAGAGCCTAACGCCGCAGAAACGGTGCCATGCCTTCGCGCGCGAGCTCGTCGGCGCGCTCGTTCTCCGCATGCCCGACATGGCCGCGCAGCCAGTGCCATTGCACGTGGTGCGCGCTGGCGGCGGCTTCGAGCCGCTGCCACAGCTCCTTGTTCTTCACCGGCTTCTTGTCGCGGGTGCGCCAGCCGTTCTTTTTCCAGTTGTGAATCCAGGCGGTGATGCCGCCTTTCAGGTATTCGCTGTCCGTATAAAGGTCGGCAGTGGCACCGGGCGGCAACGACTCGAGCGCGGAGATCGCCGCCAAGAGCTCCATGCGGTTGTTCGTCGTCGCGGGCTCGCCGCCCTTGATCTCGCGCGTGCCACCATTGTCGCGGATGATCGCGCCCCAGCCGCCCGGTCCCGGATTGCCGGAGCAGGCGCCGTCGGTCCAGATCTTCACGTTGCCGCTCACGCCGCGAGCCCGTAGTCGCGCGCGTGGTCGATGCGCTGGTGAAAGCGGAGCTTCTTCACATACTCCATCGGATCCTTCGGCCGTACGAGCGCGCCCGGCGGCACGTCGAGCCAGTCAACGAGGCGCGTGAGCAGGAAGCGGAGCGCAGCGCCGCGTGCAAGCAGCGGCAGCGCCAGCAATTCGTCCGCGGACAGCGCGCGACCGGCGACATAGCCGGACAAGAGCGCCTTGCCCTTCGTCACGTTGTAGGAGCCGTCCGTCTCGAAGCACCAGGCGTTCAGGCAGATCGCGAGGTCGTAGGCGAGGATGTCGTCGCAGGCGAAATAGAAGTCGATCAGGCCGGAGAGCTCTTCGCCCAGAAAGAACACGTTGTCGGGAAAGAGATCGGCGTGGACGATGCCGCGCGGCAAGTCGAAAGGCCAATGCCTGGAAAGGTGCTCGAGCTCGTCATGGATGAGCCTGGCGAGGCCCGCCATCACCTTGTCGGCGCGATCGCCCGCCGACGATGCGAGGTTGCGCCAGCCTTCCAGCGCAAGCGCGTTCTTGCGGTGCAGCTTGAAGCCCTGTCCGGCAAGATGCAGCGCCGCGAGGGCGCGGCCGACCGCAGCGCAATGCATGACCTGCGGCCGCCGCACTGAAACGCCTTCGAGGAACGTGAAGATCGCCGCCGGGCGCCGGGCGAGCTCGCCAAGGGCCGCGCCGTTTTTCATGTGCACGGGTTGCGGGCAATTGATGCCACGCTCGGCGAGATGCTGCATCAGCCCGATGAAGAAGGGCAGGTCCTCTCGCGCCACGCGCTTTTCATAGAGGGTCAGGATGAAATAGCCGGCGTCGGTGTGGAGCACGTAATTGGTGTTCTCCACGCCCTCGGCGATGCCCTTGAAGGACAGGAGGTTGCCGAGCGCGTAGCCGGCGAGAAACTTGCCGAGCTCCTCCTCGCCAACGTCGGTATAAACGGCCATCCTTTATCTTACTCCCAGCCCGCCGCGCGTTCAGGCAAGCCTTGCATAGCGCGCTCCGTTGGTTCGCGCGACGCCGCCCGCATTTTTGCCGCAGGTGCTTCCAAGATTTTCCACGACAAAGACAAGAACCAAACCCACCCCTTCGGCGTTAAATTCATCGTGCAAGTACCGAGCGGTTCCTTTGAGGGCGCCGGGGCCGCCAGTTTCGGAGGGGAAGATGGCCACGCAATTCCAATATACCGGCCGGGAGGAATTGGCACAGGCGAACCTGATGCCGGGCTACAACGCGCATATTGCCAGCCTTTTCTCGCAGGCGGTGGAGGAAAGCCACGTGGTGCTCGATTTCGGGGCGGGCACCGGCACCATTTCCGAGCTCGTCCATGACATTGCCCGCCCCGCGCGCATCCTCTGTGTCGAGATCGACCCGACGAACGTCGCCGAATTGCGCAGCAAGGGCTTCGACGTGTTCGCCGACGTGGCGGCCTGCCCGCCGGAATCGGTGGACGTGATCATTTCCTCCAACGTGCTCGAGCATGTGCCGGACGATCTCGCGACGCTGAAAAAGCTTTACGCGTGTCTGAAGCCCGGCGGGCGGGCGGTGTTCTGGGTGCCGGCGTTCGAATTGCTGTGGACGCCGATGGACGACCGGGTCGAGCACTACCGCCGCTATACGCGTGCGCGGCTTGCGTCGGTGTTCGAGCGCGCGGGCTTCTCGGTCAAGGAATGCGTCTATCAGGATTCGCTCGGCTTCTTCGTCACGCTGCTGTTCAAGCTCGTCGGCAGCCGCGACGGCCGGGTGAGCGACTGGTCGCTCAAGCTTTATGATCGCGTGGTGTTTCCGGCCTCGCGCGCCTGCGACCGGCTCTGCTCGCGGCTGCTCGGGAAGAATGTGGTGATCTTCGCGGAGAAGCCCGCGTGCGTTCGCGCGGTGCCTCGCGCTGCGGCGAAGTCTGCCAAAGTCGACTATTCCACTGTGTAGATCGCGGGAAAGGGTGACGCCGGGCGTCGCGCCGCGTGCGTTGCTTTATTCCGCGGCGTCGGGGCGCAGCTCGCGCGGCAACGGGAAGAATACGCTTTCCTCCGCAGTGGACACCGTCTCCACCTCGATGTCGTAGCGCGCGGCAAACGCGTCGATGATCTCCTCGACGAGCACCTCCGGCGCCGAAGCGCCGGCGGTGATGCCGAGGCTCGTGATCGCGCCGAAGCGCGACCAGTCGATGTCCTCGGCGCGCTGCACGAGCGCCGCCGCGCGGCAGCCGGCGCGCTCGGCCACCTCGCGCAGGCGCTGGGAGTTGGAGCTGTTCGGCGCGCCGACCACGATCAGCGCGTCCACCTTCGGCGCCACGCGCTTGACGGCCTCCTGGCGGTTCGTGGTCGCGTAGCAGATGTCTTCCTTGTGCGGGCCGACGATCGCGGGGAAGCGCGCCTTTAGAATCGCGACCGTCTCCGCGGTGTCGTCGATCGAGAGCGTGGTCTGCGTGACGTAGGCGAGCTTTTCCGGATCGCGCGGCTGGAACGCGCGGGCGTCGGCGGCCGTCTCGATGAGCGTGACGGTGTCCGCGGGCAATTGTCCCATGGTGCCGATCACTTCGGGATGACCACGGTGGCCCACCAGCACGATCTCGCGCCCGCGCTTGAAGTGGACCATCGCCTCGCGGTGAACCTTCGTCACGAGCGGGCAGGTGGCGTCGATCGCGAAAAGCCGGCGCCGCGTTGCCTCGCCGGGAACCGACTTCGGGACGCCGTGCGCGGAGAAGATCACCGGCCGGTCGCCGTCCGGCACCTCGTCGAGTTCCTCGACGAATACCGCGCCCTTCCGGCGCAGGCTCTCCACCACGTATTTGTTGTGCACGATCTCGTGGCGCACATAGACCGGCGGGCCGTACTTCTCGAGCGCCTGCTCGACCGCGTCGATCGCCCGCACCACGCCTGCGCAAAAGCCGCGCGGGGCGCAAAGCAGGATGCGGAGCGGTGGTTTTCCGGCGATTCTCGGACTTTCAGCCATTATTTGCGTCTTTCGCAGTCTGCCCCTATATAACCGGCCATCCCAGTCATTTCGAGGATAGGCGAGGTTTCGTTCCGATGGGAACGTAGCCAGAAAAGGTCTATCCGCAGCCCCTTTCGAGGCCCGACCATGAGCACTGCCGCGCCCCTGATGCCGAAAGCGACCGCCGTTTGGCTCGTCGAGAACACCTCGCTGACGTTCGACCAGATCGCGGACTTCTGCAAACTGCATCCGCTCGAGGTGAAGGGCATCGCCGACGGCGAAGTGGCGCAGGGGATCAAGGGCCTTGATCCCATCACGACCGGCCAGCTCACCCGCGAGGAGCTCGACCGCGCGCAGGCGGATTCGAGCTACCGCCTCAAGCTCTCCGATTCGAAAGTGAGCGTGCCGGAGTCGCGGCCGAAGAAGGGGCCGCGCTACACGCCGGTCTCCAAGCGGCAAGACCGGCCGAACGCGATCCTCTGGCTCGTGCGCAATCATCCGGAGTTGAAGGACGCGCAGATCATGCGGCTCGTCGGCACCACCAAGTCGACGATCCAGGCGGTGCGCGACCGCACGCACTGGAACTCGGCGCAGTTGCAGCCGATGGATCCGGTGACGCTCGGACTGTGCTCGCAGACCGATCTCGACCGCGAGGTCGCGCGTGCTGCCAAGGAGAAGCCCGCGCAGGCGCCGCAGCACGCGACGCTGCTCTCGGCCGCGGAGACGACGCAGCCGAAGCCGGAACCGGAGCCCGAAGCGCGTGAGGAGCGCCCGCAGAAGGAAGCGCCGATCGACGTCGAATCCGTGTTCGCGAAGCTCGGCGGCGGCAAGCGAAGCGAGTAGGCGCGGCCGTTTTTGCGGCGGCGCTGATCGGCTCAGCCGCCGAGTCCGCGCGTCTTCAGAGTGGCGGCGATCTCGTCGAGGATCGCGGGATCGTCGATCGTCGCCGGCATGCTCCAGGCCTCGTGGTCGGCGATCTTCTTCATGGTGCCGCGGAGGATCTTGCCCGAGCGCGTCTTCGGCAGACGGTTGACGGTGACGGCGAGCTTGAAGGCGGCGACCGGCCCGATCTTCTCGCGCACGAGACCGACGATCTCCTTCTCGATCTCGATGGGCTGGCGCTTGACGCCCGCTTTCAGCACGATGAAGCCGCAGGGGACTTCGCCCTTGAGGTCGTCCTTGATGCCGACGACCGCGCATTCGGCCACGTCGGGATGCGAGGCAAGCACTTCCTCCATGCCGCCGGTCGAGAGGCGGTGGCCGGCGACATTGATGATGTCGTCGGTGCGGCTCATGATGAAGAGGTAGCCGTCGTCGTCGATGAAACCGGCGTCGGCGGTCTTGTAGTAGCCGGGGAACTCCGCGAGGTAGCTTTCCTTGAAGCGCTCGTCCTGCTGCCAGAGCGTCGGCAGGCACGAGGGCGGCAGCGGTAGCTTCACGACGATCGCGCCCATCTTGCCGGGCTCGATGGGCTTGTGCGCCTCGTCGAGCACCTGCACGTCGTAGCCAGGCATCGGCACGCAGGTGGAGCCGTATTTCACTGGCAGTTGCCCGAGACCCACCGGGTTGCCGGCGATGCACCAGCCGGTTTCCGTCTGCCACCAGTGATCGAGCACCGGCACCTTCAGGATCTTTTCCGCCCACTGGATCGTATCGGGATCGGCGCGCTCGCCGGCGAGGAAAAGGGTGCGGAATTTCGAAAGATCGTGTCCGGCAAGGAGTTTGCCGTCCGGGTCCTCCTTCTTGATCGCGCGGAAGGCGGTGGGCGCCGTGAAGAGCGCGACCACGCCGTGCTCGGCGATCACACGCCAGAACGCGCCGGCGTCCGGCGTGCCCACGGGCTTGCCTTCGTAGAGGATCGATGTGCAGCCCTGAAAGAGCGGCGCATAGACGATGTAGGAATGGCCGACCACCCAGCCGATGTCGGACGCGGCCCAGTAGGTCTCGCCGGGCGCGACGCCATAGAGATTTTCCATGGACCAGCGCAGCGCGACCATGTGGCCGCCGTTGTCGCGCACGACGCCCTTGGGAATGCCGGTGGTGCCCGACGTGTAGAGGATATAGAGCGGGTCGGTGGCGGCGAGCGGCACGCATTCGGCGGACTTGCCGTCACGGAGCGCCGCCGCGCGCAATTGCGCGAGGTCGTGATCGCGGCCGGCGATCATCGACGCCTCGAGCTGCGGCCGCTGCAGAAGCAGCACGAACTCCGGCTTGTGTTCGGCGAGCTTGAACGCCTCGTCGAGCAGCGGCTTGTAGGCGACAGTGCGGCCCGGCTCGACGCCGCAGGACGCGGTGATCACGAGCCTGGGCTTGGCGTCGTCGATGCGGGTCGCGAGCTCCTTCGCGGCGAAGCCGCCGAAGATGACCGAATGCACGGCGCCGATCCGCGCGCAGGCGTACATCGCGAACAGCGCTTCGGGCACCATCGGCATATAGAGGATGACCCGGTCGCCTTTCGTGACGCCGAAGTCGCGCAGGATCGCGGCGTAGGTCTTCACCTCGTCGAGAAGCTCGGCGTAGGTGATGCGGCGCTTCGTGCCGGTAACGGGGCTGTCGTAAACGATCGCGGGTTGCGCGCCGCGGCCTTGCGCGACGTGGCGATCGACCGCGTTGTAGCAGGTGTTGCAGACACCGTCGGCGAACCAGAGGCCATAGACGCCGGCCGCGGGATCGAAAATCTTCTTCGGCTGCTCGTACCAGTCGATCGCCTGCGCCGCTTCGCCCCAGAAACCTTCCGGATCGCGTTTCCAGCGCTCATAGACCGAATGATAGCGGCTGGTGCGGGCATCCATGGCGTTCTCCTGGGCGTTTGTGTTGTTGTTTGTTCGCCTCGTATTTTCCGCCAAAAGCGTGCGAAAGCAAGCGCGGCAAAGGGTCTATGGCGACCGTCCGGAAATCCTTCTGGCGCGGTTGCGTGACATGAGCTTTAGTGGCCGGCATTCTCGCACTCCGGCTCCTTCCATTCCCGCCCTCCGGCCGAGACCTGGTCTTGATCTCCGATCCGCTGTTCTATGTCGTCGCCGTCATCGGCGTGATCTTCCTCGGGCTTGCCAAGGGCGGCTTTTCCGGCGTCGGCATCGTCGCGACGCCGCTGATCGCGCTCGTGGTTCCGCCGTTGCAAGCGGCGGCGATCGTGCTGCCGATCCTCATCCTGCAGGACGTGATCTCGGTCTGGGTTTTCCGCCGCGACTGGGACGGCTGGAACCTGAAGATCCTGATGCCGGGCGCGCTCATCGGCATCGGCGCGGGATGGGCGCTCGCGGCCCATGTGCCGGAAAGCTACGTGCGGCTCGCGCTCGGGATCATCTCGTTCGCGTTCGTGCTGAACGTGTGGTTCGGTGCGGAGCGCAAGGTGGCGACGCGGCCGGGAACATTCGCCGGCCTCGTGCTCGGCGCCTTTTCGGGATTCACCAGCATGATCTCGCACGCCGGCGCGCCGCCGTTCCAGATGTTCGTGCTGCCGCAGCAACTCGATCGTGTCCGGTTCGCGGCGACAGCGGCGGTTTTTTTCGCCGCCCTCAACCTCATCAAGGTCGGGCCTTATTTTTTGCTCGGCCAGTTCTCGACCGAGAATCTCCTGACCTCGGCGGTGCTGTTTCCGTTTGCGATCGTCACGAACCTGTTCGGCATCTGGCTCGTGCGGGTGATCCCGAACGAGTGGTTCTACCGGGTCGCGTATCTTCTCGTGTTCCTGATCTCGCTGGAGCTGATCCGCGGCGGCGTGATGGGGATCTGGGCGGGCAGGTAGAGCCACACGCGGCACCTTGCAACGCGAATTTCTGAGAGACAGACTTTTGCCGTCTGATTTCCGGGGCGGGCGTGAACATCAAGACCAGTGACGGCATCGAACTTTATGCGTGTGATTGGCTGCCGGCCACCGGGCCGCGCCGTGGCACAGCGCTCATCGTGCATGGGCTTGGCGAGCACTGCCGTCGCTACGCGCATGTGGCCGCCGCGCTCAACGCGATCGGCGTCGCGGTGCGCGGCTACGATCATCGCGGCTTCGGGCAGTCGGGCGGGCCACGCGCCACGCTGCCGGCCCCGAATACGCTTCTCGACGATCTCGCGCTTGTCTTCGACAGGCTTGCCGCGGAAGCGCACGCCGCGGGCGATCTCGAACCGCCGTTCCTGATCGGGCACAGCATGGGCGGAGCGATTGCGGCTCGCGCCGTCACCGGCGGCTGGGTGCGCCCGCGCGGCCTGGTGCTGTCGTCGCCCGCGCTGAAGCTGCATCTGCCCGCCGCCGTTCACGGCATCATCCGTGCGGTCAGTGCGATCGCGCCGCATTTCGCCCGGCCGCACGGGCTGCCGGTCGGCAAGATTTCGCACGATTCGCAGGTGCTTGCCGAGGCGGCGGCCGATCCGCTTTGCCACGATGTCGTGACGCCGCGGCTCATCGCTTTCCTGATCGATGCGGGAAAGCAGACGCTGCGCGACGCCGCAAAACTCGCTGTGCCGACGCTGCTCCTTGTCTCCGGAGACGACCGGTTCGTCGATCCCGCTGGCGCGCGGTTGTTCGCCGAGGCCGCACCCGGCCGGCTCTGCACGTTCAAGCTCTATCCCGCGCTCTACCATGAACTGTTCAACGAGCTTGCGCTCGATCGCGCGCGTGTGCTCGGCGACCTGACGGATTGGATCGACGGACAGATTGGAGGCCGGTGCGGCTGACAGGAAACAGCGCGGAAAAAGTGAATCGAATTGCGCGCTCTGAATCGCCGTGTACGCACTCGCGACGGCGTACATTGTCAATGTGAAAAAACTATAAACGGCGCGCCACGAATCCGTCACCGCCTCGATCGGAACAGGATGCGCGTGTCTTGACCTTGCCACAAAAATAGAGTCTGTTCCGCGCCGCAACCAAGGTTTTGGCGACGTCTACCGCGACCACGCTCCCGAGACGGGTGCTGCGCTACTGGAGACCCAAAACTCGGCTTGTGAGAAGCCGCGCGATGGTCGCGCGGAGAGACCGCACAGAGCGTGCGTTGAAAGGAAGACAGAATGGCTACGGGTACCGTGAAGTGGTTCAATGCTCAGAAGGGCTTCGGTTTCATTCAGCCGGATGACGGCGGCAAGGACGTGTTCGTGCACGTCAGCGCGGTCGAGCGCGCCGGCATGTACACGCTGAACGAAGGCCAGAAGGTGAGCTACGAGCTCACCACCGAGCGCGGCAAGACTGCCGCGACGAACCTCGCGGCTGTCTGAGCGACACTGCACGATCCGAACGAATCCTGCCAAATGGAAAGCCCGGCGCAAGCGCCGGGCTTTCTTCTTTTTTGTGTCGTCAGCTGACGACGTGCAGATTGCTATTTGGCCTTACTGCTGCGGCCAGTGCAGGGTCAACGAGCCCAAGCCGCAGAGCGCGACGGCGGTCTGCGCTTCGTCGTTCGTCAGCTCGAACTGCTTCTCGTAGCCGGAGGCGACGATCCGCTCGTGCTCGGCCTGCGAGCGCCAGCGCGGCGGGTTGCCCATCGCCGAGGCCTTGCGGACCGACGACGAGATCGCGCCGAACGCCGAGCCCACGAGGCAGCCGATGACGGCCTTGCCCATGTTGGCGCGGCTCTTGCTCGAGCTCGTGTGCTTGACCTTGACGTCCTTGTACTTCGCCACCTTGTTGAAGGTGGGAACCTTCTTGAAGATCGGCACTTTCTTGAAGGTGGGCACCTTGATCCACTTGTGGCTGACCTTCACCCACTTGAAACCGGAAGGCACGTGCTTGAAGCCGGCGAATACCGGCTTGAAGCCCGTGAAATTCCACTGGAAGTGCGAGAATACCGACTGTGTCGTGAACCAGCTGAACGTAGTGGTCGACGTACCGGCGAGCGCGCCCGCGCCGATCGGTCCGGCGATGAGCGGGACGATGCCCGGTCCCTGATGATTCTGCGGGTTGTGGGCGAATGCCGGCACGGAAATCGTGCTGGCGGCAATCGCGGTTGCCAGCACCGTTGCAAGGATCTTGTTCGAAGACTTCATGACGCTCCCTCACTCGTTACACGCAACAGGAGGCGGGAGGCCGCGCACGGCGCGGTTCGCGCTTCCGGGTTTGTTGGTTCGCTGAGCGGGAGCCGGATCGGTTTGCTTGCGTCCTGCCTGCGAGAACGCATCGGCGATCAGACGAGAGACATGTTCGTTTCGAACAATCGCACCGTCGGCTTCAACTCAACGAGCCGACGTTCCAGTTATCAAAATATGAATCGAATTCGTGGGAACTTTGATTTTAATCCTATCAGTTAGGGCTACCCGTTAGGCTCAATAATTCACGTTAACGGCGCGGCGATCGTCCGCGAAAAAACAAACCGCCGGTCACGGGACCGGCGGTTACACATCGCAACTCGGTTCGCTGAGGGAATCCGTCAGTGGACGACCTTGCCGGCGGAATGACGCAGCCGCTCGATCTCGTCCTTCAACTGCAGTTTCTTTCGCTTGAGTTCGGTCACTTTCAGATCATCGAAGCCCGGACGTGCGAGCTCCGTCTCGATTTCACGCTCCAGAGCCGCGTGCTGACGTTCGAGGCCAGCCAGTTCGGTATGCCTGTTCATGGGTTTGTTTTCTCCCTTGTTCAGGGTCCGACGCAAATAGTCTGGCATGGGCCATGGGCGCTGTCGACAACGGTTCGGTTCGCAAAACGGGCAATCCACCGGCCGCGCAAGTGGTTGTAGCGCCTCGCTTGCGGCCTTGTCGCGCGGGGGCAATACTGGATTTGGGCCGCGAAATTTGATGCGGCGCGGCGACGGGCATGGACGAAACGGAGCGGCAGGAGCTGCTGGCCGAACTTGAGCGGCTGAAGCAGGAACACCGGGATCTCGATGCTGCGATCGAGGCGTTGCTCGCGACGCCCGGTTTCGACAGGTTGCAGGTGCAGCGTCTGAAGAAGCGCAAGCTGCAGTTGCGCGATCGGATTTCGCGAATCGACGATCAGTTGTTCCCGGACATCATTGCATAAGGCAGTGCGCCACAGCGGGATGCAGTGAGGCAGTCATTTGATGCTGCTATTGCGAGGCGCGTAACGCCGAGTCAATCCAGTTTCTCGGCATCCGGATTGCTTCGCTCGCAAACGCAGGAATGCGCCAACGTGAGCAGCCGGCTACAGCATCTTGATCATGTTTTCTGCGCCGCTCACCTCCGCCTTGCCGGCCTCCGGCTCGACATTGAGGATCTTCACGACACCGTCCTCGACCAGCATGGCATAGCGCCTGGAGCGGACGCCGCCGAGGCCGGCGCTCGCGTCGAAGTCGAGCCCGATCGCCCTGGCGAACTCGGCCGCGGGGTCCGCGAGAAACCACACGTTCTTGCCGTTGCCGCCGAGCGCCTCGCCCCAGTTGTGCATGACCCATTGGTCGTTCACCGCGGTGACGGCGACGGTGTCGACGTTCTTCGCGCGGATGGCGTCGGCGTTGGCGATGAAGCCGGGCACGTGATTGCGGTGGCAGGTGGGGGTGAATGCGCCGGGCACGCCGACCAGCACCACCCGCTTGCCTTTGAAGATGTCGTCGGTCGTGTGCGGCACCATCTTGCCGTCTTCGATCGTACGGAAGGTCACGTTCGGCAGCTTGTCGCCCACCTTGATCATCGCAATACCCCTGAAGCTTGTGCGGCGGAGAAAAGGCCGCGCATCCTATCGGCTGTGGCAATTTAGTCGAGCGGGGCGAGAACCTCGATGGCCCGATCGCCGGAGGTCAGTGTCAGCCGCAGGTGCGATGGAATGAGGCTGCCCGCGGGCGCGCCGTCGAATGGGACGGAATAGCGGGCCTTGCCGGCGCCGGCGTCGATCTTTTCCGGGAGGGGTAGAGCCCATTGATCATTCGGGCCTTCAGCGAAGAGATCGAACGGCGCGTGCGGCGGCACGGCGACGTCGATCACCGCGCGCGGCTCCTTGCCGTTCTCGATCTTCACGGCGAGGACGGAGAGGCCCTTGTCTTTGCCAAGCGGCGTGCGCGCGGGAATGCGGGCTTCGGCGGCGGCAAGCGCGGGCTGCGTCGCCGAGAGCTTCGCCGGAATGTCGAGGGCGAGGTTCGCGTCGGCGGGAATGCAGATCGTCTGGCAGACGCCGAAGTCGAGCTTGAGACGAAGCACGACGGGCTTTGCCGGGTCTTTCGGCCGGACGGACAAGGGAAGGATCACGTTTCCTTCGTAGCCGATCGATTGCAGTCCCCCTTCGACGGGAATGCGCTCGGGCGCCGGCCAGCGCACTTCCACGGCCGCGAGATTGCTGGAGCCGCTCCAATCAAAGCGCGGCGGCACGCCGGCATCGCCCGGATAGCGCCAATAGGTATGCCAACCGGGTGCGAGGCGGATCTCGACGCCCGCGCGCAACGCCGCCGAATCATTGCGCGATGCTCCCGCCGCGAGCAATCGAACCTGCGCCTTGCCGGTATCCGCCCACGGTGATTCGAGCGCTTCCGCGCCGGCTGCCTGGAACATGAGCAGACCGACGAGCGTTACGGCGCGGAGAGGAGATCGCATGGAAGAAAGCATGGTTCACATATGCCTTGGCTGTCTTCGGTGCCCAATTACGTTCCTGTGATACCCGCCGCGGCATGCCCGATTTTGCAACGGCGCGGCTTCGGGGGTAAACTTTCGTCATGAAGATCGGCGGCACTCCTTTCCCGCCCGAACGGCGCCCTGGTTATCTCGACGGCCAGGTGCTCGTTGCGATGCCGACGATCCGCGACGAACGATTTGCCCGGACCGTCATCTATCTTTGTGCGCATTCCGACGAAGGCGCCATGGGCATCGTCGTCAATCAGCCGGCGCCGAACATCGATTTTCGCGAGCTGCTGGTGCAGCTCGAGGTCGTGCCTTCCGAGAACCTCATCGAGATTCCGCCGCGCGCCGAGCTCGTGCGCGTGCTGAAGGGCGGGCCGGTGGAAACCGGGCGGGGCTTCGTGCTGCACTCGGCCGACTTCTTCATTGAGAACTCGACCTTGCCGATCGACGACGGCATTTGCCTCACCGCCACGATCGACATCCTGAAGGCGATCGCGAAAGGGACCGGGCCGGAGAGCGCCGTGCTCGCGCTCGGCTATGCGGGCTGGGCGCCCGGTCAGCTTGAAAGCGAAATCCACGCGAACGGCTGGCTCCACTGCGACGCCGATCCGGACCTGATCTTCGGGATGGACGTAGAGGCAAAATACGCGCAGGCGCTGCGCAAGATCGGCATCGATCCCGCGAAGCTTTCCTCCGAAGCCGGACACGCCTGAAACCGGAATTTCTCTTTGTCAGCCGGCCGCCTGGGCGCGGCGAAGCGCGGGCTCGTTCGGCACGATCAGGCGGCGCGCTTCGTCCGCGGTCATCGGCTCGCCGAACGCATAGCCCTGCGCGAACTCGCAGCCGAGCTGATAGAGCTCCACCGCGTCGCTGTCGTTCTCCGCACCCTCGGCGACCACTTCCATGCCGAGGTCGTGGCCGAGGGCGATGATCGAGCGCAGGATCACCGGCCGCGCGCCGCGGCCGGAGCCGCGCACGAACTGCTGGTCGATCTTGATGGTGTCGAACGGGAAGCGCTGGAGATAGGCGAGCGACGAATAGCCGGTGCCGAAATCGTCAAGCGAGAGACCGGCGCCGAGCTCGCGGATGCGGGTGAGCATCTGCGCGGCGAGCTCGGGGTTCTCCATGACGAGCGATTCGGTGAGCTCGAGCTTGAGCGTGCCCGGCGCGAGCAGGTTGCGGGAGAGAATCGCCTTGATCTCCTGGATGAGGTCCTGCCGCAGCAACTGGCGCGAGGAGACATTGACGCTGACGAAGATCGGGCGGCCGTTGGTCATCAAGCGTTGCCAAGTGACGAGCTGGCGCGCGGCGCGCTCCAGCACGAAGCGGCCGAGGTCGGAGATGAGGCCGGTTTCCTCGGCAAGCGGAATGAACTCGGAGGGACCGAGCCGGCCGAGCCGCGGGTGATTCCAGCGCAAGAGCGCCTCGAAGCCGGCGATGCTACGATCCTCGAGGCGGACGATCGGCTGGTAGTAGATCGCGATCTCGTCGCGCTCGATCGCGCGGCGGAGGTCGGATTCGAGGGTGAGTTGGTCGACCTTCGCCGAACGCATGGACGGCTTGAACACCTCGATGCGATCCGCGCCCTGCTGCTTCGCGTGGTACATCGCTAGCTCGGCGTCCTTCAGCAGGTCCTCGCGGCTGCGGCTCTGGCTGTCGAAGAGCACGAGGCCGATCGAGGCGGTGAGGAAAATCTGGCGGGCACCGAAGCCGATGGGCGCGCGCAGGGAGCGGCGGATCGTGTCGGCGAAGGCAGTGATGCGCTCGGGTTCGCGCTCGGAAAGCAGGATCATCGCGAACTGATCGCCGGAGATGCGGGCGAGCGTATCCTGCGGCTTCAGGAGGCGGCTCAGGCGGCGGGCGATGGTGAGCAGGATCGAATCGCCGACCGCCATGCCGACGCTGGAGTTGACCTGCTTGAAGCGGTCGAGGTCGATGACGATGAGGGTCGGGCGCAACGCCTCGTCGGCGCGGCCCAGCGCAATCGCGGCGTCGAGGCGGTCGAGGAAGAGCTCGCGGTTCGGCAGGCTCGTCAGGTTGTCGTGGACGGCGTCGTGCAGGAGCCGCTCCTCGGCGACCTTGGTGTCGGTGATGTCGTTGAGAGTGCCGACGACACGCAGGACTTCCCCGTCGGAGCCGACGACCGGGCGCGCGCGCAGCTTGAACCAGAGATAGTGGCCGTCCTCCGCGCGCAGGCGGAACTCCTGCACGATGCGGCCGCGGCGTTGCTCCAGCACGGCGTCGAGCGCCATCTTGAAGCGGTCGCGGTCGGCGGCATGGAGAAACTCGAGCCAGCCGGCGGCGGCGGTTTCCAGCACGCCGCGCTTGAGGCCGAGGGCCTGCTCGGCCTCGTGGCTTGCGTAGATCGTATCGCGGGCGACGTCCCAGTCCCAGACGATGTCGCCGGCGCCCGTGACGGCGAGCGCGCGGCGTTCGAGGTCGTTGACGATGCCTTCGGCGCCGACGCCCGCAAAGGCGTGCTGCATGACCGTGAAGCCGATGAGCATCACGATCAGCTCGAGGCCGCCGAGGAGCGCGGGCGCCACGAGATCGTTCTTGAAGACGCCGGCAACAGTGAGGCCGGTCGCGATCACCCAGGCGGTGAGCAGGAACCAGGTCGGGATCAGGAGAACGGCGCGGTCGAAGCCGTGCGTCGAGAGATAGACGACGAGGCCGAAGCCGACGAGCGCGACGGCAAGGAGCGACAGGCGCGAGATGCCGGCGGCGATCGGCGGGTCGACGAGCGCCACCATGACGAGGAGGGCGAGGAACGCGAGCCAGCCCGCGGCGACGTGCGAGTAGCGCACGTTCCAGCGGCCGAGATTGAGGTAGGCGAACAGGAAGACGATGAGCGTCGCGGCGAGGATCGCCTCGCCGGCGGCGCGGGCAAACTGCTGGGTCGCGGGCGAGAGGCCGAGAATCTTGGTCCAGAAATTGAACTCGATGCCGATATAGGCGAGCACGGCCCAGGCGAGCGCCGCCGCCGCGGGGAACATGATCGAACCCTTCACCACGAACAGGATGGTGAGGAACATGGCGAGCAGGCCGGCGATGCCGATGACGATGCCGTTGTAGAGCGTGAAGCTGTTGACCTTGCCGGTGTAGGCGGGCGGATCCCAGAGATAGAGCTGCGGCAGGAGCGACGAGTTCAACTCGACCACGAAAGTCACGGTGGTACCGGGATCGAGCGTGACGAGATAGACGTCGGCGTCGGTCGCGGCCTGCGGGTCCGGGCGGAAGCCCTGGCTCGGCGTGATCGATACGATGCGCTCGCTGCCGAGGTCCGGCCAGAAGATACCGGAGCCCGCCATCTGGTAGTGTGGGGCGACGATCAGGCGGTCCACCTGCTCGTCGGTGTTGTTGGCGAGCGCGAAGACGATCCAGTTGGTCACCCCGCGCGGCTCGCGCGCGCGTACCTCGATGCGGCGGACGATGCCGTCGGAGCCTGGCGCGGTGGAGACCTGCAGGCGATCGGTGTCGGTCTGGTGGCGCTCGGCGGCGGGCAGGAGGTCGACGGCGGGCGTTCCCAGCCGGATCGTGACCGCCTCAAGCGCATGGGCCGGCGCGATGCCGGCGCAGGCGAAGGCGACGACCAGGAGCGCGGCCAGACGTCCCATACGCAAAAGCAAATCCTCCGGACTCAAGCCACGCAACGCCGCCGGGAACACTGCTACCGGCAGGTTGCGGCAGCGGCAAGGCATGAATTGAGCGCTAAAATCGAGCGCCAAATTTGAGCGTCAAGACGCGATCCTCGTCCGCTTCCGACGCGGCGGGGGCAAACAGGCGGGATTAGGCGACTTCCAGCACAATCTTACCAATATGGAGGCTGGTCTCCATACGGGCGTGGGCTTCGGACGCCCTGGCAAGGGGAAAAGTCGAGTCGATCACGGGGCGGACCTTGCCGGCCTCGAGGAGCGGCCATGCCTTCGCCTCGAGCCCGCGCGCAATGGCGGCTTTGTCGGCGACCGGGCGGGCGCGCAGGGTGGAGCCCGTGTAAGTCAGGCGTTTCTGCATGATGCGGACCAGGTTGATATTGACCTTGGCGCCCTTCTGGGTGGCGATTTGCACGATCCGGCCTTCGACGGCGGCGGCTTCGAGATTGCGGTCCACGTAATCACCACCGACCATGTCCAGAATCAGATCGACACCCCTGCCGTCAGTCGCCTGTTTGGCGGCGGCGACGAAGTCTTCCTTGTTGTAGTCGATGGCTACATCGGCGCCGAGCTTCCTGCAGGCTTCGCATTTTTCCGGGGAGCCTGCGGTGGCGATCACCTTCGCGCCGAACTGTTTGGCGAGCATGATCGCGGTCGTGCCGATGCCGCTCGATCCGCCGTGCACGAGGAACGTCTCGCCGGATTTCAGCGCGCCGCGCTCGAACACATTGTGCCAGACCGTCATGAAGGTCTCGGGCAGCGCCGCCGCTTCGACGAAGGAAAATCCTTTCGGGATGCGCAGGGCGGTCGCTTCGTCGGTCACGCAATATTCAGCGTAGCCGCCGCCCGGAACGAGCGCGCAGAGCTTGTCGCCCACCTTCCAGCGCGTGACGCTGGCGCCGACCGCGGCCACTTCGCCGGCGATCTCGAGGCCGGGAATGTCGGATGCGCCCGGCGGCGGCGGATATTGTCCCTTGCGCTGCATCACGTCGGGGCGATTGACGCCGGCGGCGCACACGCGAATGAGCACTTCGCTCGCGCCAGGCACGGGAACCGCGCGCTCTTCGGGATGCAGCACCTCAGGCCCGCCGGGAACCTTGATGGCAATCGCGGTCATCTGGGCGGGCAGCGTCGGCATCGGCTCACTCCGGGCGAGAGGGAAGCGTGTTCCTACGATTGCAGGCCGCCGATGACAACGGGCGCCAGTGTCCGTTAGGCTTCCGGAAACAACGGGAGGCGCCGATGGACGAAGAACTGCTTCGCCCGAGGAAGAAAGCCCACGAACTCGGCGAGGATCTGAGTCTTCTTTCTGTGGAAGAATTGAAAGAGCGGGTCGGTGCGCTGAAGTCGGAGATCGAGCGGCTGGAGGCGACGATCCGCAGCAAGGAAGCGACCAAGAGCGCGGCGGAGACATTCTTCCGGCGATAGCCGAGATGCCGGCCCTCGGGCGGCCAAAATTAACCATCTATTAAGGTTTCTGGCCCATTATGCAGATGTCCAGCTTCTGGACGCTGAGTGGCTCCTGTCCACTCTATTTGACGCCTCCCTGTGAAAAACCTTGAGCCGCCCGTAGAGGCGGCTCTTTTTTATCGATTCCGCCTGCGGAATCGCGCTTTCGCGCGTATGCCGCGGGCGGGTAACGCTGTTCCAAGGAGAGGCTTTACGGGCGGCGCGCATCCCGTATGCTTGCCAAAACGATAACAAGAAATGCGGTATCGTAGCTTTTGCGTTTGGAGTTGGTGATGTCTGGCGCGTCGAAGAGTCCGCAAGACCCGATCGTGCTTGCGCAGCGCATGGCGACGGGGGAGGCGTTCGGAACTCTGTTTCGCGAGGGGATGTCGCTGGTCGAAGCGGCGGCCGCCTATCTCGACGGGCCGGGGCGGGACGAGGCGAAGAAGCTCTCACGCGCGGCGGCGCTCGCTTACGCTACGGAATCCATGCGGCTCACGACGCGACTGATGCAGATCGCCTCGTGGCTCCTGTTGCAGCGGGCCGTGAACGAGGGCGAGTTGTCGAGCGATCAGGCGCGGGCCGAGAAGAGGAAAGTGAAGCTTTCAGCCTACGACCCGCCTCACGAGGAGTCGCTCGCGGCGCTGCCGTTCCGGTTGCGCGCGCTCATCGATCAGTCGCGGTACCTGCACGAGCGCGTGGTGCGGCTTGATGCGCTGCTCTACGAGCACGCGGGCAAACCGCTGGCGGATACCGGCAATCCGGTGGAGCGTCAGATCGGCCTCTTGCGCGCCGCCTTCGGCGTCCGCTGAGGCGACACGGGTTTTTTCATCAATCCGAAAGCATTACGCGGCCGATCGAGGATCGGCCGCGCAAATCAGGTCGGGCTGGCAGGGGCGATCAGGCCTTGCCGATATTGCCGAAGCGCTTCTGGAAGCGCGACACACGGCCGCCGCGATCCATGAGCTGCTGCTGGCCGCCGGTCCAGGCCGGGTGCGTCAAAGGGTCAATGTCGAGCTTCATCACGTCGCCCGGCTTGCCCCAGGTCGAACGCGTCGTGTATTCGGTGCCGTCGGTCAGCACCACCTTGATCTCGTGATAATCCGGGTGAATTTCGGGCTTCATGGCTCAATCCTCAAATTCGCGCGCTTCATAGCGGAGAGCGGACATTGACTCAAGCCGCGCCCCTTGCCGGCCCGACGCCCGTGCCGCAGAGCACCGAGGCGGAGGCGGCGAGTGCCCGGAGCGGGCGGAGAAGCCTGAAACCGCTGATTTCGCTGGTTCCTTTCGTCAGCCGCTACCGCGGCCGGATTCTGGCGGCGCTTGCGGCCCTCATCGTCGCGGCGCTGGCGACGCTCGCAGTCCCGCTCGCGGTGCGGCGGATGATCGATTACGGCTTTGGCGCCGAGAGTGCCGAGTTCATCAACCAATATTTCTCCATGATGATCGTGGTGGCGGCGGTGCTCGCGGGCGCGAGCGCGCTCCGCTACTACCTCGTCATCACACTCGGCGAGCGCGTTGTCGCCGACGTGCGGGCGGCGCTGTTTTCGCACCTTCTCAACCTGTCGCCCGCTTTCTTCGACATGCAGCGGGTGGGCGAGATCGCCTCGCGGTTGACTGCCGACACGACGCAGATCAAGGCCGCGTTCGGTGCTTCCGCTTCGATCGCGCTCCGCAACTTCTTTCTGTTCGTGGGCGCCGCGATCATGATGGTGGTGACGAGCCCGTGGCTCTCGGCCATGGTGCTCGGCGCGATCCCGCTGATCGTGTTGCCGCTTGTCGCGTTCGGGCGTCTCGTCAGCCGACGCTCGCGGGCGGCGCAGGACACGCTCGCCGATGCCTCGGCTTATGCGGTTGAGGCGATCGGGGCCGCGCGTACGATCCAGGCATTCACGAGCGAGAACGCCGCGCGATCCCGCTTCGCGGAAGCGGTGGAGCATGCGTTCGTCGCCGCGCGGGAATCGACCAAGGCGCGGGCGTGGCTCACGGCCGCGATCATCTTCCTCGTGTTCGCGAGCGTCGTCGGAATCTTATGGACCGGCGCGCAGGAAGTGCTGACCGGCCGGATGACGGCGGGCACGTTGGGCCAATTCGTTCTCTATGCGGCGTTCGCCGCCGGCGCGCTCAGCGAGCTTTCGCAGGTCTGGGGCGAGGTGATGCAGGCGGCGGGGGCCGCCGGGCGCATCGCCGAACTTCTCGAAGTCGAGCCGCAGATCCGTGCGCCGGCGCGGCCCGCCGTGTTGCCGAAGGAGCAGCGCGGCGAGATCGTGTTCGAGGACGTCTCCTTCGCGTATCCGAGCCGGAACGATGCGCGCGTCCTGCAACACGTTTCGTTCCGGGTCGCGCCTGGTGAGCGGGTGGCGATCGTCGGTCCGTCGGGCGCCGGCAAGAGCACCATCTTCCATCTTCTTCTGCGCTACTACGATCCGGCGGCGGGCCGCATTCTGCTTGACGGCATCGATTTGATCTCGGCGGATCCTGCGGCCGTGCGTGCGCGGCTCGCGCTCGTGCCACAGGACGTGGCGATCTTCGCCGCGAGCATCCGCGAGAATATCCGGCTTGGCCGGGTTGGCGCGAGCGACGCGGAAGTGGAGCAGGCGGGCGCGCTCGCGCTCGTCGATGAGTTCACGCGTTCGCTGCCGCGGGGCTACGACACGCAGATCGGCGAGCGCGGCGTCACGCTTTCGGGCGGACAACGGCAGCGCATCGCGATCGCGCGCGCGATCCTGCGTGACGCGAAGGTGATGCTGCTCGACGAGGCAACGTCCGCGCTCGATGCCGCGAGCGAGGAGCTTGTGCAGCAGGCGCTCGAGCGCTCGATGGAGGGCCGCACGTCGCTCGTGATCGCGCACCGGCTGGCGACCGTGCAGAGCGCGGACCGCATCCTCGTGCTCGAAGCGGGACGGATCGTGGAGGAAGGCACGCACGCGAGCCTGGTCGCGGCTGGTGGCCTCTACGCGCGGCTTGCCGCGCTGCAGTTCGGCGCAAACGGCGGCTGAGTCAGGGCTTCCATTCGTAGAGATAGGTCGGCGCGCCGGAGTGCGGATTGACGCCTTCGCCGACGCGGACAAATCCCGTGCGCTCGTAGAGGCGGATCGCGCGCGCGTTTGTCTGGTTGACGTCGAGGCGGACGCCCGTGGGAGCGATGCGCTTGGCTTCCTCGATCAACCGGTCGGCGATGCCGTGGCCCCAGAGCACCGGCTCGACCGCGAGCTGATCGAGCCAGCCGGTCTTCGGATTGATGACGATGAAGCCCTCCGGCCGGTCGCCGAGGTCGGCGACCACGATCGTGTTGTTGGGCACGAGGTCGTTCTGCCAGCGGTTGCGCCACCATTCGAGGCGCTTCGCAAAGGCAATCTCGGGCATGGCCGTCTGCCAGGCGCGCATCCAGAGATCGACGGTGCTCTCGAAGTCCTCCGGCCGATAAGGCCGCAGGCGCAGGGCATGAAGCATGCGTTCAGCGCTCGGTCAGCTTCAGCTCGATGCGGCGGTTGCGGCTGAAGGCTTCTTCCGTGTTGCCGGGGTCGAGCGGCTGGAATTCTCCGAAGCCGGCGGCAACGAGACGGTCGGCCTTGAGGCCGCGGCTGATGAGATACTGCACGACGGAGATCGCGCGGGCGGCGGACAGCTCCCAGTTCGAGGGGAACTGGAACGTCGCAATCGGCCGCGTATCGGTATGGCCGTCGACGCGGAGCACCCAGGGAATGTCGGCGGGAATCTCCTTTTCGAGATCGAGGAGCGCGGCGGCGAGCTTGTCGAGCTCGGGGAGCGCCTCGGGCCGCAGCGCCGCCGAGCCGCGGTCGAAGAAGACCTCGGACTGGAACACGAAGCGGTCGCCGACGACGCGGATCTCCGGCCGGTTGCCGAGGATCTGCCGCAGGCGGCCGAAGAACTCCGAGCGGTAGCGCTGCAATTCCTGCACGCGCTGGGCGAGCGCGACGTTCAGGCGCTGGCCGAGATCGGCGATCTTCGTCTGACTTTCGCGGTTGGTCTTTTCCGAAGCCTCGAGCGCGTCTTCGAGGGCGGCGAGCTGGCGGCGGAGTGCGGCGATCTGCTGGTTGAGGAGCGCGATCTGCGAAACCTGCTGGCTGCTGAGTGAGCGTTCGGCTTCGAGCTCGGAGGAGAGCGCCTTTACGTCGGTGCCGCCGCCTTCGCCGCGCAGCTTGTCGCGCTCGGCTTCGGCGCTGCGCAGGCTCGCGCGCAGGGAGGCGACCTGGTCTTCGAGCGAGCTTGTGTTGGCGCGCTCGAGCGCCAGGATTTCCGAAAGCTGGCGGATCTGCGCGGTGAGGCGCGTGAGCACGGTCTCCTTGCCGGTGATCTCCTGACTCAGGAAGAACTGCGCCAGCATGAAGACCGACAGCAGAAACACGAAGACGAGCAGGAGCGTCGCCATCGCGTCGACGAAACCCGGCCAGTAGTCGACCGTGCGTTCGCGGCCGCGGCTGCGTCCGAGCGCCATCGGCTAGATCCTCTCGGCGTCGGTCTGATCGCGTGCGAGGCGCTGCAGAAGCGCACGGATTTCGTTCTGCTGGTCGGCCTGGCTTTCGACCCAGTCGCGCAGCATCTGCTGCTCGGTGCGCATGTGCTGCACGAGCGCCTGCAGGCTCTCGGCGAGCTTGACCATCGCCGTGGTGGCGCGCTGGCCGCCGGTTTCCTTGATGACCTGCTCGAGGCGCTCGATGGAGGCGACGAATTCCTCCGCCGGAAACTCCGGCATCTTCGACATCGGCTTCAGGGCGTTCTCGAGCCGGTGCACGATCGCGGTGAGGCCCGCCATGGACGGCGGCGGCTCGGACGAGGCGGGCGCGGGCAGGGGCGCGGCCGACTCGCGCGAGCGCAGCATCTGCTCGAAGCGGTCGATCGCGGCGGCGAAGTCCTCGACGAGGGCGCTCGACATCCCTTCGCCTGGACGCATCACCGTGATCGGCGTTTCGCCCACGCCGAGGTCGCGGACGGTGGTCGAAAGCCAGTCCTCGAGGTCAGTGTAGAAGCGGTTCTGCGCCTGTCCGGCCTGCAGATCGAGAAAGCCGAGGATCAGGGAGCCGGCGAGGCCGAACAGCGACGAGGAAAACGCAATGCCCATGCCGCCGAGGGGTGCCGCGAGGCCGCTCTTCAGGTCCTCGAAGATGCGGCCCGCATCGGCGCCGACCTCGAGCGTCTGGATCACGCGGCCGATGGAGCCGATCGTTTCCAGCAGTCCCCAGAAGGTGCCGAGGAGGCCGAGGAAGATGAGGAGGCCGGTGAGATAGCGGGCGACGTCGCGCGATTCATCGAGGCGGGTGCCGATGGAGTCGAGGATGCCGCGCATGGTCGTCTGCGAGATCGCCATGCGGCCGATCCGGTCGCCGAGGATCGCGGCCATCGGCGCGAGCAGCACGGGCGGACGATTGACGGTGAGGCCGGGATCGGCGAGGCGAAAGCCATTGACCCAGCGCACCTCGGGAAAAATCCGCAGCACCTGCCGGATCGCCATGACGATGCCGACGAACAGCGCGCCGATGATGATGCCGTTCAGCGTCGGATTGGCGAGGAAGGCGGACCAGATTTGCCGGTGCAGGAGCACCGCAAGCAGCGCCGCCAGAATGAGGAAAACGATCATCCGGATCAGGTAGATCCGGGGCGAGGAGACTTTCACATAGAGATCGGCGTCACGCGCCATGGGGCCTCGTCCAGCGTCGCGGCAGCGACTATGGCACACCTGAGCGGAAATGAAATGCCGCGCCGGAACGGCGAAATCGCGGCGCGCTCAGGCGGTCTTCAACAAAGCGAGAAGCGCCCGCTGGATTTCCTCGTTGCCGGCTACGATCGAGCCCTTGTCGAGGATGGCGTCGCCGCCGTCGATATCGGTGGCGAAGCCGCCTGCCTCGCGCACGAGGACGATGCCGGCGGCGAGATCCCAAGGGCAAAGGTTCCGCTCCCAGAAGGCGTCGAAACGGCCGGCGGCGACCCAGGCGAGGTCAAGGGCGGCGGCACCCGTGCGGCGAATGCCCGCAACCTGGTTCTGGACCACCGCAAGTTCCTTGCGAAACAGCGCGAGGTCGCCACGCCCGCGATGGGGAATGCCGCAGGTGACGACGCAATTCGCCAAGTCGCGGCGTGCCGCCACGCGCAGGCGACGGTTTTGGAGGAACGCGCCTTTGCCGCGCTCGGCCACGAACAATTCGTCGGTGACGGGATTGAACACGAGGCCGGCGTTCGGCACGCCGTCCTTCACGTGTGCGATGGAAATCGCAAACAGCGGGATGCCGTGGAGAAAGTTCGTGGTGCCGTCGAGCGGATCGACGACCCAGGAGTTGCTCGCGTCCTTGCCGGAGACGGCGCCGCGCTCCTCCATGAGGAACGCGTAGTCGGGCCGCGCCCGGGAGAGCTCCGCATGAAGGATTTCCTCGGCGCGGCGGTCGGCGGCGGAGACGAAGTTCGCCGGACCCTTGAGCGAGACCTGCAGGTGCTCCACCTCGCCGAAGTCGCGCAGGAGCGTGCGGCCCGCCTTGCGGGCGGCCTGCTCCATCACGGTGATGAGGGGAGAGCGGATCATGATGTTTTTCTTTTCCCTCCCCCTTTGAGGAAGGGTTGCCGAGCCCTCGGGTCGCGCTTTTGGCGCGCCCGAGGATCAACTTCGCGAGGTCGGGTGGGGGCTGTTGCTTTCATCTGGATGCTTCACCCCGCCCCGGCGCGCTGAAGCGCGCCGGCCCTCCCCTGAGGGGAGGGATGATTCGTTAATCCGCCCGGCGGATATAGGTGATCTCGTTGGTGTCGACGACGATCTTCTCACCGGTGGCGACGAACGGCGGCACCATCACGCGCAAACCGTTCTCGAGCTTCGCCGGCTTGTAAGAGGAGGCTGCGGTCTGCCCCCTCACGACGGCGTCGGCCTCGACCACCTCGAGCGTGACCTGCGAGGGAAGCCGGATGCCGATCGGGCGCTCGTCGTGCATTTCGAGCGTCACCTTCATGCCGTCCTGCAGGAAGGCCGCGCGCTCGCCGACGAAGTCCTCGTTCAGGGTGATCTGGTCGTAGGTGTCCATATCCATGAACACGAGGCTGTCACCCTCGCGGTACAGATACTGGAAGTCCTTGGCCTCGACGCGCGCCTGCTCCACCCGCTCGTCGGAGCCGAAGCGGTTGTTCAGCTTGCGGCCGTCGATCAGGTTCTTCAATTCGACCTGGTTGTAGGCGGGGCCCTTGCCCGGCTTCACGGCCACGGCCTTCACGGCGACCCAGAGGCCGCCGTCATATTCGATCACCATGCCGGGCCGGATTTCGTTGCCGTTGATCTTCATTCCAATCCCCTCGCGCGGGCGCGTTCGTTTTCGGTGGAGCGTACCGCTTCCATCGAAATCGTGAACCGCATCCTAACCGATTGATGAGAGCCGGATTTCGGGCGGCGATGGAAGCCGCGAGGTGCTTCCATTTCCGCCGTTCCGACCCTTTTGCGCGCTCAGGTGCCAGCCGGGTCGGGTCGCGTCAAGAGCGGTGTGGATCGGGGGCTTGCGTCCCCTTGAGCCATGTCTTGACCCGCGCGGCCGCCGCTTCGCGGGCCTGCGGAGCGAGGGTGTCGCATACCCGATCGAGCATGGGATCGGAGATCGACTGGCCGCGCGCCAGCAAATGCCAGGCACAGGCTTCGACGGAGTCCTGTGCGATGCCCCGGCCGGTGGCGAGCACACGGGCATAGCGGTTTTGCGCCACGGGATTTCCCTGCAACGCGGCCTGCTTGAACAGCGCGGCCGCCCGCGCCTCGTCCTTCGCAATGCCCTCGCCGTTGAAGAGCATGATCGCGTATTCGATGGTCGCCGGGATGTGGTCGAGCTTCATGGCGCGTTCGAGCCAGCGCGCGGCTTCGGCGGGGTCCTGCTTCACGCCGTCGCCGTCCTTGTAGAGGATCGCGAGCGCGTGCTGGGCGTCAGGGATGTCCTGCTCGGCGCCGACCCGGAGCCAGCGCGCGGCGGCGGCGACGTCGCGAGGCACGGCCTTTCCTTCGATGTAGAGCAGCGCGAGGTTGAAGGCGGCGCGGCCGTGGCCGCGCGCGGCGGCGGCCTCCAACAAGTGTCTTGCTTCCTCGCGGTTCGCTTCCACGCCGCGTCCGTCGAGATACAGCAGCGCAAGGGCGTAGGCCGCCTCACGGTCGCCGGCCTTGGCGGCGAGGTCGTACCAATAGGCGGCGCGTTTCTCGTCGCGTTTGACGCCGAGGCCGTTGGCAAGCAACTCAGCCACGAGCGTCATCGCTTTCGGGTCCTTGTGCTCCTCGATGCGCTTGGTGGCGAGCGCGTAGGCCGTGAGATAATGGCCCTGCTGGAAGGCGCCGTAAGCGAGATCGACGGTCTCGCCGGCGGCCGCCGGCGGCACGGAAGGGGGTGCGGCCTGTTGCTCCTGCGCAAGAACCGAAACAGGGCTGACGAAGACGATCGAGGCGAGCGCGAGCGCGCATGCGCGCAACTTCATTGCGCGGGTTCCATCACTGCAAGGCGTTGCGTGGCGGCCGCCAACATGGCGGCCGGGCCTTCCGCGGCATTCCAGACCAACTCGCCGTCGAGCGCAATGAAGTCGGCGCCGGCGCGGACGAGCGGTTCGATCTCTTCGAGCCGCGCGGCATAGGCGACGCACGGCACCACGAACAGCTCGGCCCACCAGGTGATGCGCTCGACGATTGCCGGCAGGGCGGGGCGCTTTCCGTATTCGTCCGGCTCGCCGAACATGACGAAATCGGCGCCTCTCTCGCCGGCGATCATGGCGTCGTGGCGGGTTTCAAGCTTTCCGGCCCCGACGGTCAGGCCGCCTTTCAACATGGAGCGCGCGGCGGCAACGGCATCGAGACCGCGCACGAATACGCCGTCCGCGCCGGTCGATGCCACGAGGTTCGTCATGCCGTCGAGCAGGACGGCGGTGCCGATCTTTTGCGGGCCGGTCGCGAGCGTGCGAATGCGGTTCGCCTGCTTCGCGTCGTCGGCGGGGGCCAAGCGCAGGATGACGGCGGCGACGTCGTCGGCTTCGCATGCGGCAGCAAGCAGCGGCGCGAACGCCTCCGCGTCTTCGATCAGCGGCGTGACGAGCGCGAGCCGCGGTCTCGCCGCATCCCGGAATTGGCCTCGATCCATTTGCATCCGGTGCCGCGCGATGGCGGCGAATTCGAGGTTGAAGGTCAATTCAAGCCCTCATAGTGCGAGCCGCGATGCTTCTCACCATGAGGAACCAAAGACAATTCGATAGCCTCATCCTTCGAGACGCTGCGTTGCGCACGGTTCCTCGGGATGAAGCTTTTTTATGCCGCCTTCTTCTCAAGATCGGCTTTCCATTGGCCGAGCGCGGCAAGGCCGTTCATCTTCGCGCGATGCGAGAACGCGCGCTGTGCCGCAGCGGTGTTCTCCGGCTTGCCCGACCACGCTTTTTGCGGCGCGGCCTGCAGCGCGCGGCCATAGGAGAAGGTGAGCTTCCAGGGCAGGTTGCCGATCTTGTTCATGGCGTCGAGGTGCGCGGTTGCTTCCTCATCGGACTGGCCGCCGGACAGGAAGGCGATGCCGGGGACGGAAGCCGGAACGCAGTTCTTCAGCATGGCGACGGTGCGCTCGGCGACTTCTTCGACGCTTGCCTTCTTCGCGCTCTTCTTGCCGGGGACCGCCATGTTCGGCTTCAGCACGATGCCTTCGAGGGCGACCCGCTGATAGTAGAGCTCCTGGAAGGTCTGCTTCAGCATGAACTCGGTGACCTCGACACAACGGTCGATGTCGTGGTCCCCATCCATGAGCACCTCGGGCTCCACGATCGGCACGATCTGCGCCGCCTGGCAGAGTGCCGCGTAGCGCGCAAGCGCGTGCGCGTTGGTGTGGATCGCGGTGTAGCTCGGGATGCCCGCGCCGATGTCGATGACCGCGCGCCATTTCGCGAAGCGCGCGCCCTGCTCGTAATATTTCGGGAGACGCGTGGGCAGGCCGTCGAGGCCCGCGGTGATGAGCTCTCCGGGACAGTTCGGAAGCGGCTTCGTGCCTTCGTCCACCTTGATACCGGGGATAGAGCCCGCCTTCTTGATGATCTCGACGAGGGGCGTGCCGTCCTTCGCCTTCTGCCAGATGGTCTCGTCGTAGAGGATCACGCCGGAAATGCAGTTCGACATGGCGTCGGTCGAACGGAACAGAAGCTCGCGGTAGTCGCGGCGGTTCTCCTCGGTGGACTCCACGCCGATCGCATCGAAGCGCTTCTTGATCGTGCCGGAGCTTTCGTCGGCGGCGAGGATGCCCTTGCCGGGCGCGACCATCGCCTGGGCTACCTGGTTGAGCGCTGCGAGATTCATGGCCGTCTCCCTGATCGATCCCAATTGCAGTTGAATTTTCCGGTTTTGCCGCCGCTATCCTATGCGGAGCGCCTCGATACCCGGAAGGGCCTTGCCCTCGAGCCATTCGAGGAAGGCGCCGCCGGCTGCGGACACGTAGGTAAAGCGGCTCGCCGCCCCCGCCTGGTTCAGCGCGGCCACGGTGTCGCCGCCGCCGGCTACCGAAATAAGTTTTCCGCCTGCCGTCAGTTCCGCGGCGGCCTCGGCGACGGCGACGGTGCCGAGATCGAACGGTTCCAGCTCGAAGGCGCCGAAGGGGCCATTCCACACGAGTGTTTTGCTGCGGGCAAGCGTCGCGATCACCTGCTCGCGCGACTTCGGGCCGATGTCGAGGATCATGTCGTCGGCGCCGACCGCGTCGACGGAGACCACGCGCGACGGCGCATTCGCTTCGAATTTCTGCGCCACGACGGCGTCGACCGGCAGCACGATTTCGCAACCCTTCATTTTCGCTTCACCGAGGATGCGTCGCGCGGTGTCGAGCATATCCTTCTCGATCAGCGACTTGCCGACCTGCTTTTCCTCGGCGGCGAGAAACGTGTTGGCCATGGCGCCGCCGATGACGAGGAAGTCGACCTTGGCGAGGAGGTTGCCGAGCAGCTCGAGCTTCGTGGAAATCTTCGCGCCGCCGACGATCGCTGTGACGGGACGCTCCGGCTTGTCGAGCACGCGGGCGAGGGCGTCGAGCTCGGCCTGCAGGGAACGGCCGGCATAGGCGGCGAGCTTGCGGGCGATACCTTCGGTCGAGGCGTGCGCGCGGTGCGACACGGAGAAGGCGTCATTGACGTAGAGGTCGCCGAGCTTCGCGAGCGCGGCGACGAAGTCCGGCGCGTTCTTTTCCTCGCCGGTGTGGAAGCGCGTGTTCTCCAGGAGCAGCACGTCGCCGGGCTGCAGCGCCGCGACGGCCTGTTCGGCATCGGGACCGATGCAGTCGGACGCGAACGTGACCGGCTTGCCGATCACTTGCGACAGGGCGGGGACGATCTGCTTCAACGATTGCTTCTCGTCGCGGCCCTTGGGCCGGCCGAAATGCGAGAGCAGAATGACCTTGCCGCCTTTCTCGGCAATCTCGCGGATCGTGGGGGCGGCCGCGCGCAGGCGCGTGTCGTCGCTGACCTTGCCTGCCTCCATCGGCACATTGAGATCGACGCGCACGAGCACGCGCTTGCCCGAAAGGCCGGCCTGATCGAGGGTACGGAACGCCATCATCGCTTCTAGTGGAGCCGCTTGAAGAGTTTCGGGTAGTCGAGCACGAAGCCGTCCGCATCCACCGGCAGGTCGGCGGAGAAGGTTCCGTCCACCGCCTCGAAACGATAGAGGCCCGCGCGCAGGCACGCATAACGCTGCCGGTCGACGAACGGCTCGAAGGTGTTGAAGGGAAACCACAGCATCGAGAGCTCAACCGGCCCGTGCCTTACATCGAGATTGAGGCGGCGGATCGGCAAGGTGTTGGTAAAGGGGGAGCCGGCGAGATCGATGTCGATGCAGCCGTCGAATTCCGGCTGGCGTTTCCTTCCGTCGCGCCAGCGGCCGCGCCCGTCCGAAGTGAAACGGATGCTGCGTCCGTCCGCCGTATCGAAGGCGATCTCGCGCACGGTCCACCGCCTGTCGCAGGTCGCCTTGTAGTGTACGCCAAACGGCTTTCCGTCGTATTCGCCGATCACGACGCTGCGAGCGACGATCGCGTTCTTTTCGGCTTTTACCGTCAGGTGTTCGAGGCCGAGTCCGTTGACCGGCCGCCAGCGCGCGGTCTTGGATTTGAATGCGCCGAACGCCGCCATGGTCGGGCAGCTCAGCCGAGCTTGCCCATCACCACGGCCGTGTCGGCCATGCGGTTCGAGAAGCCCCACTCGTTATCGTACCAGGACATAACGCGCACGAGCGTGCCTTCCATCACCTTGGTCTGGTCCATGTGGAAGACCGAGGAATGGGCGTCGTGGTTGAAATCGATGGAGACGTTCTTCTCCTCGGTGAAGCCGAGGATGCCCTTGAGCTGCTGCTCGGCTGCGCGCTTGATCGCGCCGTTCACCTCGTCCTTGTCGGTGGCGCGCTTGGCGACGAACTTGAAATCGATGACCGAAACATTCGGGGTCGGCACGCGGACCGACACGCCATCGAGTTTGCCCTTGAGCTCCGGCAGCACGAGGCCGACGGCCTTTGCGGCGCCGGTCGAGGTCGGGATCATGGAGAGGGCGGCCGCGCGGGCGCGATAGAGATCCTTGTGCACCTGATCGAGCGACGGCTGGTCGTTCGTGTAGGCGTGAATCGTGGTCATGAAGCCCTTGTCGATGCCGATCGCGTCGTTCAGGACCTTGGCCACCGGGGCAAGGCAGTTCGTGGTGCAGGACGCGTTGGAGACGACCTTGTGGTCCTTGCCGAGCTTGTCGTGGTTGACGCCATAGACGACCGTGAGGTCGGCGCCATCAGCAGGCGCGGAGACGAGCACGCGCTTGGCGCCGGCGGTGAGATGCGCGGATGCCTTTTCCTTCGCGGTGAAGATGCCGGTGCACTCCATGGCGATGTCGACGCCGAGCTCCTTGTGCGGAAGCTGCGCCGGGTCCTTGATCGCCGTCACCTTGATCGGACCTTGGCCGGCGTCGATGCTGTCGCCGTTCACTTTCACTTCGCCGGGGAAGCGGCCATGTACGGAGTCGAAGCGGAGGAGATGCGCGTTCGTCTCCACCGGGGCGAGATCGTTGATCGCCACGACTTCGATGTCCTTGCGGCCGGACTCGACGATGGCGCGGAGGATGTTGCGCCCGATACGTCCGAACCCGTTGATCGCCACACGCACGGCCATGATCTTTTGCCTCCCTGAAATGCGGATCCCTTCTTAGCGACCTCTGCCCGCGCTGTCAGCGGGCCGAGATTACGAACGGCGGCCAGCCTTAATGCCGGCGGCTGCGTCTTCGCGTCCCAGCGCGGCGAGCGCGGCTGCGACGACCGCCTCTGACGTAATGCCGAAGTGCCGATAAAGGTCCTTGTAGGGGGCGCTCGCGCCGAAGCCCGTCATGCCGACGAATGCCCCGTCGCTGCCGATGATCTCGTCCCAGCCCATGCGGATCGCGGCTTCGACGGCCACGCGGGCGGGCGCCGTCCCGATTACCTGATGGCGATAGGCCGCAGGTTGCGCCTGGAAAAGCTCGAAACAGGGCACGGACACGACGCGCGCGGGGATGCCTTTTTTCTCGAGCTCGGCCTGGGCTTCGAGGGCGATCGCCACTTCCGAGCCGGAGGCGAAGATCGAGACCTCGGCTTTATCGCTCGCGGGCGACAGCTCATAGGCGCCGCGGGCGGAGAGATTCTCCTCGACGAAGCGCGTGCGCACGGCGGGCAGGTTCTGGCGGGTGAGGGCGAGCACGCTCGGGCCGGCGCCGAATTCGAGCGCCGCCTGCCAGCACTCGACCGTCTCGGTGAGATCGGCCGGGCGGAAGAGATGGAGGTTCGGGATCGCACGCAGAGCGGCGAGGTGCTCGACCGGCTGGTGGGTCGGGCCGTCCTCGCCGAGGCCGATGGAATCGTGGGTCATCACATGGATCACGCGCTTGCCCATGAGCGCGGCGAGGCGGAGCGACGGCCGGCAATAGTCGGAGAAGACGAGGAACGTGCCGGAATAGGGAATGACCCCGCCGTGCAGCGCCATGCCGTTCATGGCCGCGGCCATGCCGTGCTCGCGAATGCCGTAATGCACGAAGCGGCCGGAGAAATCGCCAGGCGCGATCACCTTCATGCCCTTGGTGATCGTGTTGTTGGAGCCGGTGAGGTCGGCGGAGCCGCCGATCATTTCCGGCAACGCGGCGACGAGCGCTTCGAGCGAAAGCTCGGACGCCTTGCGGGTCGCGACCTCGGCGGGCTTGGCGGCGGCGTCTTCCTTCACCTTGCGTACGGCGGCGGCGAGCGCGGGCGCGAGCTTCTCGCTCGTGCGGCGCTCGAACTCGGTGCGCGTCGCGGCATCGAGCCTGGCGACGCGATCGGACCAGCTCTTGTGCGTGTCGCGTGAACGCGCGCCGGCCCTGCGCCAGAGATCGAGGGTGTCGGCGGGAATCTCGAACGGCGGATGGGGCCAGCCGAGTTTCTCGCGGGCGCCCTTGATTTCGTCGGCGCCGAGGGGAGAGCCGTGCGCCTTCTCGCTGTCGACCTTGGTGGGCGCGCCGTAGCCGATGTGGGTCTTGCAGGCGATCAGCGTCGGGCGGTCGGAATTCTTCGCGGCTTCGATGGCGGCCGCGATCGCTTCGGGATCGTGGCCGTCGACGCGCGTTGCGTTCCAGCCCGACGCCTGCACGCGTGCGACCTGATCGGTGGAATCGGCGAGCGAGATCCTGCCGTCGATGGTGATGCCGTTGTCGTCGAAGAGGACGATGAGCTTCGAAAGCTTCAGGTGTCCGGCGAGCGCGATCGCTTCCTGGCTCACGCCTTCCATGAGGTCGCCGTCGGAGGCGAGCACGTAAGTGTAGTGGTCGACCACGCCGTCGCCGAACTGCGCCGCCAGGATACGCTCGGCGAGCGCCATGCCGACCGCGGTGGCGATGCCCTGGCCGAGCGGGCCGGTGGTGGTCTCGATACCGGCAGCATGGCCGAATTCCGGATGGCCGGCGGTCTTCGAGCCGAGCTGGCGGAAGCGCTTGATCTCCTCGATTGTCATGTCCGGATAGCCGAGGAGGTAAAGGACTGCGTAGAGCAGCATCGAGCCGTGGCCCGCGGAGAGCACGAAGCGGTCGCGGTCGGGCCAGGCCGGGTCCGCCGGGTCGAACTTCAAGAATCTTGTGAACAACACCGTCGCGACATCGGCGGCGCCCATGGGCAGACCGGGATGCCCGGATTTCGCCGCTTCCACGGCGTCCATGGCGAGGGCACGAATGGCATTCGCCATGCGGTCGTGTGTTTCGCGGCCCATTTCCGCTTTCGCGCTCCGATTTTGCGCTTGTCGCTGGTCGGCGGGCGGACCGCTCCCCTAGCGCGAGTCGCGTGGGGCAAGTTCGCGCGTGCCGACCCTGCCCGGAAGGTGCGCACAGATAACACCCGCCGGCCCCCTGTCAACGCGGCGAAATGATTGACGGGGGCCGCCGCAGCCCGTTTTACTGAGTCATCTGCAGTGGGATTCGTGATGCCGCAAAACGGAGATGAGTCGCCGCTGGAGCGGGCGAGCCGTCGGCTAAATTCCGCGATCGACATGCTCGAAGCCGCGGTCAACCGGCGGCACGAGGAAGACCGGCAACGCGACGCGCTCGAGGCGCAGTTGCAGGCGTTCGGCAGCGACCGCTCGAAACTCGCGGCGGAACTGGATCAGGTACGCGCGCGTTCGGTCGATCTGGAGGCGGCGAACCGCGAAGTCTCCCGCCGGCTCGACCGCGCGGCGGAGACGATCCGGGCGGTGCTCGCAGGACAGGAACACTGAGGTTCCCACACTGAGGTTTCCATGGCGCAGGTGAGTGTCACGATCAACGGCCGCGTCTATCGCATGGCGTGCGACGATGGGCAGGAAGACCATCTCACCCGGCTCGCGCGCGAACTCGACGGGCGTATCGGCCGCTTGCGGGAGTCGTTCGGCGAGATCGGCGATACGCGGCTCACGGTGATGGCTGCGCTCATGGTCGCGGACGAACTCGCCGAAGCGAAGCGCCGCATCAAGGGCTGCGAGCAGGAGATCGAAAGCCTGCAGGAGTCGCGGCTCGCCATGGGCGAACGCGTCGAGGCAAACCAGCGCGCCTTTGCCGACGCGATCGAGAATGCCGCCGACCGCATCGAGCAACTCGCAAACAGTCTGAACGGCCGGCCCGGTCCGAACGTCGCGCTGGGCTGAACCTTCCAACATAACAATCCCTCATGCGCGGGGCTTGACCCGCGCATCCAGTCGGCTGTGCCTTGTGTTCGGGATGGCCGGGTCTTCAGGCGCGAAGACGGCGCTTCGCGCCTTTCGCCCGGCCATGAGGGAGTTAAGGTGACAAGCCGGGGGTGGAAGCCTACATTGCTTATGCGGGGCTGCTGGGTGCGTCCGGAGACCATTTCCCCGGGGCCTTATCGATCCCAACGGGAGCTGTGCCTGTCCTTGCCCGTGGGCTTGGACATACGGCGCCCACCTACTTCGTAGGTTTCCCGGGATCGTTGTCTCTGACGGCCTGCGCGGCTCCGCACTGGTTTTTTCCGTTCGTCCCCGCGAAAGCGGGGACCCAGCGCAAAAACATGATCTGGATTCCCGCTTGCGCGGGAATGAGCGGAGTGCGTTGAGTGCGCCGTCATGCAATCCTCCGTCGCCGAGCAGAAAGAGAAACTCCGCACCGAAGCTCTGGCGCGGCGCGATGCGCTCTCGCCGGAAGCGCGCGCCGCGGCGGCGGAGGCGATCGCTGCCCGCGCGTTGCCGATCGCGCCGCAAGCGGGAACGATCGTCTCCGGCTTCATGCCGATCCGTAGCGAGATCAATCCGCTGCCGCTCCTGCGCCGCTATGCGGAGGCGGGTGCGGGGCTCGCGCTGCCGCGGATCGTCGGCCGCGGGCGTCCGCTTTCCATGCGCGCCTGGAGCATCGGCGCGCCGCTCATAAAGGGCCAATGGAATATCCGCGAGCCGGACCCGGCGGCGCGGGAAGTCGAGCCCGACATCGTGCTCGTGCCGCTCGCCGCCTTCGACCGCCGCGGCCACCGCATCGGCTATGGCGCGGGCTACTACGACCGGACGATCCAGTCGCTGCGCGAGAAGAAGCCGGTGACGACCATCGGCATCGCCTTTGCGGTGCAGGAATTCGACGAGGTCCCCGCACTTTCCCACGACGAGCGGCTCGATCTCGTGCTAACCGAACGCGAAGTCATCGATTGCCGCGGAGCGTGAACGCATGCGCCTCCTCTTCCTGGGTGACGTGGTCGGCCGGTCGGGGCGGGTGCTTGTCACCGAGCGGCTGCCGCGCCTGATCAAGGACTGGAAGCTCGATTTCGTCGCGCTCAACGGCGAGAATGCGGCGGGCGGCTTCGGCATCACCGAGGTCATCTATCAGGAGTTCATCGACGCCGGCGCCGACGTCATCACGCTCGGCAACCATGCGTGGGACCAGCGCGAGGCGATGGTGTTCATCGAGCGCGCGCCGCATCTGCTGCGCCCGCTCAACTATCCGCCGGGCACGCCGGGACGCGGCTCGGTGGTGGCACCGGCGAAGAACGGTGCACGCGTGCTCGTCGTCAATCTCATGGGGCGGGTCTTCATGGACGCGCTCGACGATCCGTTCGCGGCGATCGAGCGCGAGCTCGAGGCATTCCCGCTGAAGCAGGGGTGCGACGCGATCATCGTCGACATGCACGCGGAGGCTTCGAGCGAGAAGCAGGCGCTCGCCCATCATCTCGACGGCCGCGTGAGCCTCGTGATCGGCACGCATACGCACGTGCCAACCGCGGACCACCGCGTGCTTGCGGGCGGCACTGCGTTCATGACCGACGTCGGCATGTGCGGCGACTATGACAGCGTCATCGGCATGGCGAAGGACGAGCCGGTACGCCGATTCATCACCAAGATGCCGGCCTCGCGTTTCGAGGCGGCGACAGGGCCGGGCATGCTCTCGGGGCTTGCCGTGGAGATCGACGACGACACGGGCCTCGCGCAGCGCGTGGCCCCCGTGCGGATCGGCGCGGTGCTGGAAGAGGCGCGGCCGATCTTCTGGACGGCGGAATAGCGGTGTGGCCCGCCTTCGCGGCGGGATGACAGGATTTTCCCGGCAAACTATATAAGCCGCCGACCACCGCAGAGCAGAGGTTCAGGGCCCATGGCCGGCCATTCACAATTCAAGAACATCATGCACAAGAAGGGCCGCGCCGACGCAGCCCGCTCCAAGCTCTTTTCCAAGCTCGCCCGCGAAATCACGGTGGCGGCGAAGCTCGGCCTGCCCGATCCCGCCATGAACCCGCGGCTGCGCGCCGCGGTGCTGGCGGCGCGCGCCGAGAACATGCCGAAGGACAATATCGAGCGCGCGATCAAGAAATCGCAGGGCGGCGACGCGGAGAGCTACGACGAGATCCGCTACGAGGGCTATGGGCCGGGCGGGGTCGCGATCATCGTGGAGGCGTTGACCGACAACCGCAACCGCACGGCTTCCGAGGTGCGCGCCACCTTCACGAAGAGCGGCGGGAGCCTTGCCGAGACCGGCGCCGTCTCGTTCCTGTTCAACCGCGTTGGCGTGATCGAGTACGACGCCGGCAAGGCGAGCGCCGATGCGATGCTGGAAGCGTCGATCGAGGCCGGCGCCGACGACGTGAGTTCGTCGGATACGGGGCACGAGGTCATCTGCGCGGCGGAGAATCTGCACGAGGTCGCGCGCGCGCTCGAAGCAAAGTTCGGCGAACCGCGCAAGAGCGGGCTCGTGTGGCGGCCGCAGAATTCCGTACCGGTGCCGGACGAGGACGGCGAGAAGGTGCTGCGGCTGATCGAGGCGCTCGAAGACAACGACGACGTGCAGAACGTCTATGCGAACTTCGAGGTCTCGGATTCGCTCATGGCGAAGATGAGCGCCTGAGCCCGTTCACATCTCGAAGCGCCGCCAGATGATCGGCTCCGGCGAACGCTTCGCCGCGGATTTCGCTTCGGCGATCAGCGCATCGATGCGGTTGAGATCGTTGGTGGAGAGCCCGCGTGGCAATTGCACGATGGCGGCGCTGCACCGCATCAGCGGAAACCGGCGCTGCCGGCCGTCACGGTCCACCCCCAGAATGTAGCCGGACTGCTGGTCCGCTGGCTCATAGAGCCCGACGATCGCATGCTGGAAATCCTCGACGAGGCGGGCAATCGTCGCGTGGATGTCCGTTTTGTCCCGGCCCTGGCAGCCGGCGAAGAAATCGTCGCCGCCGACATGGCCGAGAAAGGCGTCGTTCCAGCCGAGATGGCGGCGCAGGAGCGCCGCGAACAGGTTGATCGCGCGGTCACCGTGCTGGAAGCCGTAGCGGTCATTGAACGGCTTGAAGTGGTCGAAATCGAAGTAGCAGAAGTAGCGGTCAGCGTCGCCATCGAGCGCGGCGATGGTCACGTAGTCGCTGATCGACAGGTTGCCGGGCAGCTCGGTCAGCGGGTTCTGGTCCTGCGCCTGCTGCAACAGTTTTTCGTTGAGGATCTTCAGCAGCGCAGTCGCGGACAGGACGCCGACATATCTCGCGTTCTCGGTCAGGATAATGCCGTTGGTCTCGCGGGCGTTGGCGAAGATTTCCAGGATGCGCTCGGCGTCCGTGTTCACGTCGACGATCGGGCAGGGCGTGATGAAGGAATAGATCGTCTGCTTGAACGACGGATTCCGCAGGAGATCGCGGCCGAACGGCATATAGATGAACCGCTTGAGCTTTTTCTCGTGCAGGATGCCGCGCGGCACGCCGGCCGCGTCGACGACCGGGAAGAACGTCTGCTCGGGCGAATTATAGAAATGCTCAAAGGCGGCTTCGGGGTGCGTGTCTTCAAGCAGCGTCGGCAGCACGATCATCTGGCTGCGCACGAGGAGGGCGTCGGTCCGGCGCTGGCGGCGGCGGTTGGCGCGGGCGGCGACGACGTGCGGATAGGATTCCAGCAGTTCCTCGATTTCGCAGGTTGGGCGGGCGATGAAATAGCCCTGCGCGAGGTCGCAGCCGGCTTCGCGCGCGGCGATGTAGTCGGCTTCGGTCTCGATGCCTTCGGCGATGACGCGGATGCCGAGCACGTGAGCGAGATCGACGATCGTGATCACGAACAGGCGCTTGCGTTCGCTCTCGGAACTGCCGCGGATGAAATGGCCGTCGACCTTGATGTAGTCGAGGCCGTGATCGCAGAGGAGCTTGAGCTCCGAATGACCGATGCCGAAATCGTCGATGGCGATGCGGGTGCCGGCCTGGTTCAGGCGCTTCACCATCTCGGCGAACTCGGGGAGCGAGGCGTTGTTGTGCCGCTCCGAAAGCTCGATGCAGATGGAGGAATGCGGGATGCGCCGTCCGCGCAAGGCATCGTCGAGCGCGGCCAGCAGCGAATTCCCGTCACGGAAGTTGCGGCCGTCGACATTGAGGAAGAGCCGCTTGCCGGCGACCTTGGGCAGCGAGCTGAATTTCACGACCGCGCGGGCATAGAGCATGCGCTCGAGCTCTTCGATCCGGTTGAGCTCGGCGGCGCGGTCGAGGAGCTCGATCGGCGAATTGAGGCCGAGGCGATCGTGGCCGCGCATGAGCGCCTCGTAGCCGTAGACCGCGCCGGTGTTGATCTCGACAATCGGCTGCAGCGCATGGTCGACGACGAGTTTTGCAAGCGAGATGATGTGATCGCGCGCAATCCGCGTATCGAGCGGAAGCGGGGTCGCTTCGCTTGCGGCGGGCAAATTCATAAACGGCCTCGGGGGTCAGGCGGGCAGGCAGTATTCGCTCACTAGACCAAGGTCGTTTCGAATGATTTAGCTTTGCGCTCGCCGTATATGACAGTTCTATGAAGTCGTGTGACGTAGTTGATGCGGCGCTAAGCCGGCGACGATGTTCTTCGGTATCCCGGCAACCGGATATTCTGCGCGGACGCGTGAATTGGAAAGCATTCAGCGCAGCAAGCCGTCGAACAGCGGCAGGCTGATGAAGGCGGAGGCCGCGACGATGGCGTAGGCCGTCTTGCGATAGACCGACTCCGACGAGGCGCGGAACAGCCGCGCGCCGGCATTCAGCGTCAGCACATAGAATGCCGCGATCATGAGGGTGAGTGCGACGACGTTCGCCGTGAACAATTCCTGCACGATGTAGGTGAGCACGATCACGACGCCGCCCAGTGCGAAGAACACCATGAGGTTCGCGCGCACGACCGCCGCTGGATTGGGACTGCCGAGCCAGTAAATGATCGTGAAGGGGCCAATGAGCTGCGCCGCGCCGCCGGAGATGCCGGAGAGGAGCCCGACGCCGACGGTGAGCGAGGTCGTCGGCTTGCCGGGGAAGCGCCAGCCCGAGATGAGGACGCCAAGCAGCAGGAAGATCACGATGGCGATCGACCAGCGCATGACGACCGGGTCGAGATGGCGCAGCAGCATCGCGCCGAGCGGAATGGTGAGCGCCGCCGCAATGGTCAGCGGCCAGATTTCGCGCTTGTTGGCGATCGGATACAGGCGCCAGGCGAAGGGTGCCGTGCAGAAGAAATCCATCAGGATGAAGGAGGCCGCGGCGATTTTCGGGTCGTAGATCGCGCTGACCAGCGGGATATAGATTAATGCCCCGCCGAAGCCGGAGAAGCCGCGCACCACGCCGGACAGGATCGTGACGGCGAGCACCGCATAGAAGCGCGGGTCCGTGAGGAGCGCGGCAAATTGGGAGGAATCGGGGAAATCCATGATTTCTGGATACCGGCGGGCGGAATTTTCTGTAGCAATTCAGGGCGCGGACGGCGACGCGCGCCGCCATAGGCAGGCGTTAGGCGAGAGCGTCCGCGGGGGTTATCAACAAGCATGCGCCCGAATCGCTCCGGAACCGTCCGTATCCTCGGCCTTGACCCCGGCCTCCGGCGCACGGGGTGGGGCGTGATCGAGTCGACCGGCAATTCCCTTTCCTTCGTCGCGTGCGGGGCCGTGGAGACGAACGACAAGGCGGCGCTCGCCGTGCGCCTTGCGGCCCTGCATGAAGGGATCGCCGCCGTGCTCGCGCGCTATGCGCCGGCGGAAGCAGCCGTCGAGGAGACCTTCGTCAATGCCGATGCCCGCGGCGCGCTGAAGCTCGGACAGGCGCGCGGGATCGCGCTCCTGGTGCCCGCGCAGGCGGGCTTGAAAGTCGCCGAATACGCGCCGAACCTCGTGAAGAAATCGGTGGTGGGCGCGGGGCGCGCGGAAAAGGCGCAGGTGCGGATGATGATCGGGGTGCTGCTGCCGAAGGCGAACCCGGAAACGGAGGACGCCTGCGACGCGCTCGCGATTGCGATCTGCCACGCGCATCATCGCAGCGCGCCGGTGCTGCGCATCGCGGCTGGGGACGGCCGATGATCTGCAAGCTGCGCGAGAGTTTATTTGTCCCTCCCCCGCTTGCGGGGGAGGGTGGACGCGAGCGAAGCGAGCGGCCGGGTGGGGGTCCTACCGTGCGATGGACGACCCCCACCCCGCCTCGCTCCGCTCGGCGACCCTCGCCCGCAAGCGGGGGAGGGAAAAAGAGACGAGTCACGCGATGATCGGCAAGCTGCGCGGCGTGATCGACTCCTACGGCGACGACTCGGTGCTGCTCGACGTGCACGGCGTCGGCTATCTCGTGCATTGCTCGGCGCGCACGCTGCAGTCGCTGCCGCCGGCGGGCGAAGCGGCAACGCTCGCCATCGAGACCTGGGTGCGGGAAGACCAGATTCGTCTTTATGGCTTTGCCAGCGACCTCGAGCGCGAATGGTTCAAGCTGCTCACGGAAGTGCAGGGCGTCGGCGCGCGCGTTGCGCTCGCGGTGCTGTCGACCCTGAAGATCGCGGAGCTTGCGAACGCGATCGCGCTCGGCGACAAGACGGCGGTGGCGCGCACGCCGGGCGTCGGCACGAAGCTCGCGCAGCGCATCGTCACCGAGTTGAAGGACAAGGCGCCGGCGTTCGCGAGCGTCGATCCGGCGGTGGTGCGACTCTCGGGCGATGTGAGTGAGAAGCGCGCGCCGCAGCCGGTGGCGGATGCCGTGTCGGCGCTCGTCAATCTCGGCTACGGGGAAATCCAGGCGAGTGCGGCGGTGGCGGCAGCGGTGCAGGCCGCGGGCGACGGTGCGACGACGCAGGCGCTGATCCGGCTCGGGCTGAAGGAACTCGCGAAATGACGAGGCCGCTCGGCGTGATCGCGCTCTACATCATCCTCGGCGCCATCTTCACGCTCGTGGCCTATCGGCTCGCGCTTGGCGGCTCGTTCGGCGCGGCGAGCGTCGAGCAGTCGGTGGACGGACTCGTCATCTTCATGAGCATCGCCATGAACACGGCGCTCGCCTTTGCGGCGGCGGGCGTGATCGCGTCGGTGATGGCGCACTCGCGCGTGCCGTTCCTCCCGGTGCTGGTTGCCTCCGCCGTTGTCGCGGGGGTAATCGGGCTTCTGATGTCGTTCTGGTTCACCGGCGTGTCGATCCTGTTCCCGATCGTGATGGCGGTCGGCGGTGCTGTCTGCGCGATCGGCGCACAGTTGCTCGGCTGGCTCGCGCCGCCCGCGCCGAAAGGTCCGTGATGTCGCGCCGCCTGCTTGCGCCCGAGGCCCGCGAAGACGACCCCGCCGACGTCAATCTGCGGCCGCAGCGGCTCGCGGAGTTCATCGGCCAGCAGCAGGCGCGGGCGAACCTTTCCGTGTTCATCGAAGCGGCGCGGGCGCGCAAGGAGGCGCTCGATCACGTCTTGCTGGTGGGACCGCCCGGGCTCGGCAAGACCACGCTCGCGCAGATCGTCGCGCGCGAGCTCGGCGTGAATTTCCGCGCCACCTCGGGGCCGGTCATCGCGAAGGCGGGCGACCTCGCGGCGCTGCTCACCAATCTCGAAGAGCGCGACGTGCTCTTCATCGATGAAATCCACCGGCTCAATCCGGCGATCGAGGAAATCCTCTATCCGGCGATGGAGGACTACCAGCTCGATCTCATCATCGGCGAGGGGCCGGCGGCGCGGTCGGTGAAGATCGATCTTGCGAAGTTCACGCTCGTCGGTGCGACCACGCGCTCGGGCCTGCTCACGACGCCGTTGCGCGAGCGGTTCGGCATTCCCATCCGGCTTGGCTTCTACACGCCGGAAGAGCTCGAGCTGATCGTCACGCGCGCCGCGCGCATGCTCGGGATCGGCATCTCGTCGGACGGCGCGCGGGAGGTCGCACGCCGTGCGCGCGGCACGCCGCGCGTCGCGGGAAGATTGCTCAAGCGGGTGCGCGACTTCGCGCTGGTCGACAACAAGGACACGATCGACGCCGCGGTCGCGGATCACGCACTCGTGCAACTCGAGGTCGACGCGGGCGGTCTCGACGCCATGGACCGGCGCTATCTCACGGTGATCGCGCTGAACTATGGTGGCGGGCCGGTCGGCGTCGAGACGATCGCCGCCGCGCTCTCGGAGCCGCGCGATGCGATCGAGGAGATCATCGAGCCTTATCTCGTGCAACAGGGGTTCCTGCAGCGTACGCCGCGCGGGCGTGTGCTCACTTCGCACGCGTTCCGTCATCTCGGGCTTGCCGAACCCGCCCGCAATCCCGCACAGATGCCCCTGTTCGACCAAGAGGGGGGCGAGTGAGGGCAAGCGACGGCGAATGGGATCATCTGTCGGGCCGCATCGTCGACGGCGCGCACCGGCTGCCGATCCGCGTCTATTACGAAGACACGGATTTCACCGGTCTCGTTTATCACGCAAGCTATCTGCGTTTCATGGAGCGCGGACGCTCCGACTTCATCCGCATCCTCGGCATCGATCAGGGGGAGTTGTTCGAGCAGACGGCGAAAGAAGCGCCCGGCTTCCACTTCGTCGTACGCTCGATGAAAATCGATTTCCTGAAGCCCGCGCGCGTCGATGAAGTGATCGAGGTCGTCACCATGCCGGGCGAGGTGGGCGGCGCCTCGATCATCCTCAAGCAGAGCGTCGTGCGCGGCGACGAGACGCTGGTGACGGCGGACGTGCGGATCGCGTTCGTCGCAGGCGAAAAGCCGCAGCGGATTCCGGCGGCGCTGCGCAAGGCGCTGCGGGCGGATGATTAATGCCGCTCATTTCCGCGCACGCGGGAATCCAGGGCCACACGTGAGTTTGAAATTGCCGCTCTGGGTCCCTGCTTTCGCGGGGACGAGCAGAAAAAGCGCCCACTCTCGCGTATCGACGCCGCAGTGCGAATAATGTAAACGCTATTCACATGAGCTGGCATAAACGCGGGGGCCGCGGCGAGCGGGGCTATCACCACGGGAACCTGAAAGAGGACCTGGTGCGGGCGGCGCTCGAACTGATCGCCGAAAAGGGTCCGTTCGGATTCACGTTCGCCGACGCGGCGCGCTGGGCGGGCGTGAGCCCGGCCGCGCCCTATCGCCACTACAGCGACCGCGACGCGCTGATGGCGGACGTCGCCAAGCGCGGCTTCGAGCAATTCGAGCAAGCCTTGCTTCGCGCCTGGAACGAAGGCCAGCCGGATCCGATCACGGCGTTCGAGCGACTTGGCGGCGCCTATCTCGCATTCGCGCGGAAGGAGCCCGCCTACTACTCGGCGATGTTCGAAGCGGGCATTTCGATCCGCGCGAATCCCGAACTGCGGGAGGCGGGCGAGCGCGCCTTCAATGTGCTGCGCATGGCGGCGGAGAAGATCGTTGCCGCCGCGCCGGGTGAAAAGAAACCGCCGGCTTTGATGCTCGCGTTGCACGTCTGGGCATTGTCGCACGGCATCGCCTCCCTATTTGCAAGAGGAGACGAAGCGCGGCGCGCCTTGCCGATGTCGCCGGAAGAACTCCTGGAGGCAGGAGTCCTCGTTTATCTGGAAGGGCTTGGCCTCTGGCAGCCGGAAAAAAGCAGATAGCCCCTTGACCGTCCGCGCGGGCTATGTAAATGTAATTAACATTCACGTGGAGCAAACCTCAGGAGCGGCCTGACATGGCCTGGGCAGCGAAAATCGACGAACTGGGCAAGCCGGCTTGGATCGCACTCATGGTCCTCGGCTTCATCATCTTCTGGCCGGTGGGTCTTGCCATCCTGGCCTACATCATCTGGAGCGGACGAATGGGTTGGAGAAACGGCGCATGCGGAGCTTGGCGGGAAGGTGCGCACCGCCGTCACGCGGGTACCTGGTGGCAACCGCAGCCATCGAGCGGCAACCGTGCCTTCGACGAGTATCGCGAAGAGACGCTGAAGCGGCTCGAGGAAGAGCAGCGCGAGTTCAAGGAATTCCTCGATCGCCTGCGCTTCGCCAAGGACAAGACGGAGTTCGATCAGTTCATGGCCGAACGCCGCAACCGGCCGACGCCACCGGAAACCACCGGCGAGCCGCGCCGTCCGGAATAAGCTACCGGTAATGCTCGAGCAGGAACCGCCCGCCTCGCCCCCCGAGGCGGGCGGTTTTGCTTTGCCGTAAGGCTTTGTTAAGCACGCGGGGCTTTGCTACCGGAAGAAGGGCGCAGGGGACGCGCCCAAGTTTGGACAGATTCGGTCTCGATTTGGGCCGGAACGAAGGGCATGCGGCAGGGAAATTCTCCCGGTGCAGCCGGAGCCAGCCGATCGCGAGCCAGGCCCTTCGATCTCGTTTTTCTGACTGGCCCGTCGCACCACTGCCGAAACGGTCGCCGAGGTTTGCCGCATGAATCCTGCTGAAATCGCCCAGGGCGCGCTCGATCTGCCGGCCGCGCAGGTGTCGCTTTGGGGCCTGTTCTGGCAGGCGCACTTCGTCGTCAAGGCGGTGATGATCGGTCTCCTCATCGCTTCGGTGTGGGTGTGGGCGATCGTGATCGACAAGACGATCCTCTACGCGCGCAGCCGGCGGCAGATGGATCGCTTCGAGGAAGTCTTCTGGTCGGGCGAAAGCCTGGAAGATCTTTATCGCCAGCTCTCGTCGCGGCCGAACCATTCGATGGCGGCGCTGTTCGTCGCGGCCATGCGCGAGTGGAAACGCACCTACGAAGGCGGCGCGCGTTCGCTCATGGGGCTCACGCAGCGGATCGAGAAGGTGATGAACGTGACGATCGGGCGCGAGGTGGAGCGGCTCGAACGGCGGCTTCTCGTGCTCGCGACCGTCGGCTCGGCCGGCCCCTTCATCGGCCTGTTCGGCACGGTGTGGGGCATCATGACGAGCTTCCAGTCGATCGCGGCCTCGAAGAGCACGAGCCTCGCGGTGGTCGCGCCGGGCATCGCGGAGGCGCTTTTCGCCACGGCCATGGGCCTGATTGCCGCCATACCGGCGACGATTTTCTACAACAAATTCACCAGCGAAGTGAACCGACAGGCCCAGCGCCTCGAAGGGTTCGCCGACGAGTTCTCGGCGATCCTGTCGCGCCAGGTCGACGAGAAGATGTGAGGACGGGACATGGGGGCGGGAGCCTTTAGCGGGGGCAGACAGCTCCGCGGCCGGCGCCGCCCGGTCATGAGCGAGATCAACGTCACGCCGTTCGTCGACGTGATGCTGGTGCTGCTCATCATCTTCATGGTGGCGGCGCCGTTGCTCACGGTCGGCGTGCCGATCGACCTGCCGGAGAGCCAGGCGAAGTCGATCGACCAGGACCGCGAGCCCCTGACCATTTCGGTCAACGACAAGGGACAGGTCTTCCTGCAGAACACCGAGGTCACGGTGGACGAGCTGGTGGCGAAGCTCAAGGCGATCGCGAAGAACGGGACGGACGAACGCATCTATGTGCGCGGCGACCGCAAGGTCGACTACGGCACGGTGATGCGCGTCATGGGCCGGTTGTCGGGCGCGGGTTACAGGCGGGTGGCGCTTGTCACCGAAGTCGAACAGGAACGCTAGGTTGCGCACAGGGCTTGTCGTATCGAGCATCTTGCATGCCGTCGTGCTCGGCTGGGGGCTCGTGACGTTCGCGCCCGCGGTGCTCGAGACGCCGAAGACGGAGTCGATGCCGGTCGATCTCGTGCCGATCAGCGAGATCACGCAACTGCAGGCCGGCAACCGCAACGCCCCGAAGCAGGAGCAGGCGAAGCAGGCCGCCGAGAAGGTCGCCGAGCCGAAGCAGGCGCCGGAGCCGGAGAAGAAGCCGAAGCAGCCGGAGGTGAAGACCGCCGCTGCGCCGCCGCCTCCTCCGCCGGAGCCGAAGCCTGAACCGGCACCAAAAAAAGAAGAGCCGAAACCCGAACCAAAGCCGGAGGCGGCCGCGACGCCGATGCCGCCCAAGCGCCAGCCGCCGCCGCCGAAACCGAAATCGACCGAAACGGCGAAGGCCAACACGCCGAAGCAGCGCGACTTCAATCCGGACCAGATCGCGGCCCTGCTGGACCGCCGCCAGCCGACGGCACAGCGCGCGGCGGAGCAGGTGTCGCCGACTGCCTCGCTCGGCGCCTCGACCGGCAATGCGCCGCGGCTGACGCAGAGCGAGATCGACGCGCTGCGCGCGCAGATTCAGGCGTGCTGGAATCCGCCGGTGGGCGCCGAGAACGCGCACGATCTCGTGGTGCAGGTGCGGGTGCAGTTCCGCACCGACGGGACGCTCGCTGCGGAGCCGCAGGTGGTGAACCGCGGGTCGAGCCCGTATTTCCAGGTCGCCGCGGAGAGCGCGACGCGTGCGGTGCGCCGCTGCCAGCCCTATACTTTGCCGGCGGCCAAATACGATGTATGGCGCGATGTGGAAGTGACCTTCGATCCACGCGACATGTTCGGCGGCTGAGCCGGACCGATGCCATCGAGACTGATTCCATGAGCGAACGAAAATTATGGGTGCCGGGTTTGCGGGGATTCTCCCGGCGGGAATTGCTGTTGACGGCGGGCGGTGCTGCGGCGGCCGCGACGCTCGGCGTGCGCGGCGCCGAAGCCGTCCTCAAGCTCGATATCACGCAGGGCACGATCCAGCCGTTGCCGATCGCGCTGCCCGACTTCGTCGGCGCGAGCGCGCAGGACCAGGAACTCGGCCGCAATATCTCCGGGGTGATCACCAACAACCTGCGGCGTTCCGGCCTGTTCGCGCCGATCGACCCGCAGGCGTTCATCGAGCGGATCGTGAACGTCGACGCGCCACCGCGCTTCCAGGACTGGCGCGTGATCAACGCGCAGGGGCTGGTGACGGGGCGCGTCGGCCGCCAGCCTGATGGACGCTTCCGCACCGAATTCCGCTTGTGGGATGTGTTCGCCGGACAGCAACTCACCGGCCAGCAATATTTCACCCAACCCGAGCACTGGCGGCGCATCGCGCACATCATCTCCGATCAGATCTACGAGCGGCTCACGGGCGAGAAGGGCTATTTCGACACGCGCATCGTCTTCATCGATGAAACCGGGCCGAAGGAAAATCGCGTCAAGCGGCTTGCGATCATGGATCAGGACGGCGCGAACGTACGTTACCTTACGCGCGGCGACGATCTCGTGCTGACGCCGCGTTTCAGTCCGACCACCCAGGAAGTCGCCTACATGTCCTACGGGCGCGGCGAGCCGCGCGTGCTGCTGCTCAATATCGAGACGGGCCAGCGCGAGGTCGTCGGCGACTTCCCCGGCATGACGTTCTCGCCGCGTTTCTCGCCGGACGGTCAGCGCGTGATCATGAGCCTGCAGCAGGGAAGCCAGTCCAACATCTTTCTGATGGACCTGCGCTCGCGGCGGACCACGCGGCTCACGGATACGCCGGCGATCGATACCGCGCCGTCGTTCTCGCCCGACGGAACGCAGATCGCGTTTGAATCCGACCGCGGCGGCTCGCAGCAGATTTACGTCATGAACGCCGACGGAAGCGGCGCGCGGCGCATCTCGTTCGGACAGGGAAGCTATTCCACGCCGGTCTGGTCGCCGCGCGGCGACGTCGTCGCGTTCACGAAACAGGGCGGTGGCAGCTTTGCGATCGGCGTCATGCGCATCGACGGCTCGGGCGAGCGGATTCTCACCGAAGGCTTCCATAACGAAGGGCCGACCTGGGCGCCGAACGGCCGCGTCTTGATGTTCTTCCGCGATCCGGGCGGCAATGCCGGCCCCAATCTCTATACGGTTGACCTGACCGGCTATAACGAGCAGCGGATTCCGACGCCCGCCTATGCTTCGGATCCGGCCTGGTCGCCGCTGCTTTCCTGAGGCCGCCGGGGGGAGAGCCTCGGCGTTCCAGGCGTGATCATCTCTCAAGCCGAGCCGGTTCCGCTGTTGACGGTTTGCTAACCAAGGCCGCAGGATCGCGCAGGTACGGGCCGAGGACTCAATTTTTCCTGATTTCAGCAACATCTCGTCAAGGTTGACGGAATACTCCTTGCGAAAGGACCGGACGGGGGCCGTGTTCCGGACTGGATGGCAGAGGGAGCCACAAGATGACGAACCAATACGGGTTCCTGCGCGGCGCGCGGATCGCGGCGATGATCGCCGCTGTGATGTTGATTGCCGCTTGCGCGCAGAACCCGACGGATCAGGCCGGCGGGGCTGGAACGGCGGCGACGCCCGGCAGCGCACAGGACTTCGTGGTCAACGTGGGCGACCGCGTGTTTTTCGAGACGGACTCGTCCGAGCTCACGCCGCAAGCGCGCGCCACGCTCGACAAGCAGGCGCAGTGGCTCAATCAGTACAATCGCTATGCCTTCACGGTGGAAGGCCATGCCGACGAGCGCGGCACCCGCGAGTACAATATCGCGCTCGGCGCACGCCGTGCCGCCACGGTGCGCGACTATCTTGCCGCGCGCGGGGTCGATCCATCGCGCATGCGGACGATCTCCTACGGCAAGGAGCGGCCGGTCGCGGTCTGCAACGACATCTCCTGCTGGTCGCAGAACCGGCGGGTCGTGACGGTGCTCAACGCGGGCGTCTGAAGTTCCGGCGGTAAATTCCGGTTCGGCGCTCTTGTGGGCGCCGAATTCGTTTGCAGGGGCCAAATTTTGGTCGTACTCGGGCGGCTATCTGACGCTGGATGACTTCGGCATCCCGCGCTAGGGTGATGCCTCCAACAAACATGCCGACCATGAACATCGGAATCGTCCGGCCGTTGCCTGTTGCTGCGCTTGTGCTTGCCGCGTCGCTCGCGGCGGGCGGTGCATTCGCCGCGCCTTTGTCCGTGGCCGGCACGATCCGCGCCGACGCCCGTGCCCCGCTCGTGCGGGTGCAGCTCTTCGGTCAACAGCGGAGCAACGACTCCGAACTCGTCGCGCGCCTCGGCCAGCTGGAGAACCAGATTCGCCAGCTCACCGGCATGATCGAGGAATTGCAGCACCGCAACAACCAGCTCGAGCAACAGCTCAAGCGCGTGCAGCAGGACACGGATTTCCGCTTTCAGGAGATGAAGCCGTCGGGGGGACGCGCGCCGGCACCGGGACAGCGGAGTCAGAGCGACGCGATCCCGCCGCCACCGCCGGGCATGCCTTCGGTCGCGTCGCGGCAGGCGCCGCCCGCCGCGTCACGGCAGACACCGCAGGTCGCGTTGCCGCCGGAACAGTCGGCGCCACCATCGGGACGGCGCGGCGACGTGTTCGATCCGTCGACCGCGCCCAATGCGCCCGGCGTGCCGCGCACGCTCGGCACGATTCCGTCGGGGAGCGCGCCGGGTGGCCCGGACGGAAGGCCACTCGATCTCGGCTCGCTCGCGGTTCCGGGCCAAGGAGGTCAGGGCGGCCAAGGGCTGCCGCCGGCATCGAGCGGCGGCTTCCCGCAGGCCGGAAGCCCGGTCGGTCCGCAGGCGGTGCTTGCGCCATCGGACAGCCCGAAGGATCAATACGACCTCGCCTACGGTGCGGTGCTGCGGCGCGATTACGAGCTTGCGGTCGAAGGCTTCCGCGTCTTCCTTGCCAATCACGGCGGCAACCGCGAACCCGACGCGCAACGGCTGATGCCGGATGCGCATTACTGGCTCGGCGAAAGCCAATTCCAACTGAAGCAATATAACGACGCGGCCGAGACGTTCCTGAAGATCTCGACCGACTATCCGAACGCGGTGCGTGCGCCGGAAGCGCTCCTGCGACTCGGCCAGTCGCTTGCCGCGCTCGGCGAGCGCGAAACGGCATGCGCCTCGCTCGGCCACGTGCTCACGAAATATCCGAAGGCGTCGGAGAACGTGAAGCGCGCGGTGGAGCAGGAACAGAAGCGTGTCCGCTGCTGAGTCGGCCGGCGCGCCGATCGCCGGCCGCGAACTTTCTTCTCTCTTTTCCCGTCTCGAAAGTTTCCGCCGCGTGTTGCTTGCCGTCTCCGGCGGGCCGGACTCGACGGCGCTTCTCTTGCTTGCGCATCGATGGCGCAAGACGTGCAAGCGCGGCCCCGAGCTTTTCGCGGCAACGGTCGATCATCGGCTGCGCAAGGAATCGAAAACGGAAGCGGCGGCCGTCGGGAAGCTCGCGCGCTCGCTCGGCATCCCGCACAAGATTCTTGTCTGGTCGGGAACGAAGCCGAAGCGCGGCTTGCAGGAGGCGGCGCGCGAGGCGCGCTATGCGCTGCTCGTGCGGCTTGCGCGCAAGCTCGAGGCCGATGCGATCGTGACCGCGCACACGCTCGACGACCAGGCGGAGACCCTGCTGATGCGGCTCGCGCATGGCTCGGGGCTCGCCGGGCTTGGCGGTATCCGGCCGAAAAGCCGGCGCGACGGGATCACATTGTTGCGACCATTGCTCGGCGTACAGAAGGGCCGGCTCGTCGCGACGCTGCGCAAGGCGCGGATTTCCTTCGCCGAGGATCCGTCGAACGCCGATCCGCGCTTTCTTCGGCCGCGGCTGCGCGCATTTGCCACTGCGTTCGCGGGTCAAGGGTTCGATGCGGCGCGGCTTGCCCGCGTTGCCGCGCGGCTCGCGCGGGCGGACGCGGCGATCGAGGCGGCCATCGACGAGTTGCAGACTTCTTTGGCCGGTGGCGGCTGGCCCGAAGGCGGGCCGATCGTGCTCGATGCCGGGCGGCTGTTTCGGGCGCCTGACGAGATTTCACTGCGTCTGCTCGGCCGAGCCATCGAGCGCGCTGGTAACGAGGGGCCGGTCGAGCTCGCCAAGCTCGAGACGCTACACCTTGCCGCGAAGGAGGCAGCGCTCCGCGGCAAGCTGTTTCGCCGCACGCTGGCGGGGGCCGCGGCTGGACTTTCAAAGGGGCGGCTCATCGTCGAGCGCGCGCCGGCCCGGCGGGCAGGGCGGAGAAAGCGTGCCTAGAAGCCCCTTTGGCCTGGAGTTCAACCCGCTTCATTGCGGCGGTGGTTCCCTTGGCAAGGACACCCCTGCGCCCTATTTTAACAATACTTGGCTATTGAGCGGGGATGCTAAGGGGTTGTTTTCCCCTGCCGTGGCTTCCTCACGCGGGCAAAAGGCCCGCTGCAAAGGTCTGGGATGAACGCCAATCTGCGCAATTTCGCCGTCTGGGTCGTCATTGTTCTGCTATTGCTCGCACTGTTCTCGCTGTTCCAGCAGCCCGGTCAGCGCACGGCGACGAACGAAATCAGCTTCTCGCAGCTTCTGAACGAGGTCGATGCCGGCCGCGTGCGTGACGTGCTGATCCAGGGCAACGAGATCACCGGGCAATTCACCGACGGCCGCCAGTTCCAGACCTACGCGCCGACCGATCCGGGCCTCGTCGAGCGCCTTTATGAGAAGAAGGTGTCGATCACCGCGCGCCCGCAGACCGAGCAGGTGCCGTGGTTCGTGTCGCTGCTCGTGTCGTGGCTGCCGTTCATCGCGCTGATCGGCGTGTGGATCTTCCTGTCGCGCCAGATGCAGGGCGCGGGCGGCAAGGCAATGGGCTTCGGCAAGTCGCGGGCGAAGCTGCTCACCGAGGCGCATGGGCGCGTGACGTTCGAGGACGTCGCCGGCGTCGACGAAGCCAAGCAGGACCTGGAAGAGATCGTCGAATTCCTGCGCGACCCGCAGAAATTCCAGCGGCTCGGCGGACGCATTCCGCGCGGCGTGTTGTTGGTCGGCCCTCCGGGCACCGGCAAGACCCTGATCGCGCGCGCGGTCGCGGGCGAGGCAAATGTTCCCTTCTTCACGATTTCCGGCTCCGACTTCGTCGAGATGTTCGTCGGCGTCGGCGCATCACGCGTGCGCGATATGTTCGAGCAGGCGAAGAAGAATGCGCCGTGCATCATCTTCATCGACGAGATCGACGCGGTCGGCCGTCATCGCGGCGCCGGTCTTGGCGGCGGCAATGACGAGCGCGAGCAGACGCTGAATCAGCTGCTTGTCGAGATGGATGGCTTCGAGGCGAACGAAGGCATCATCCTGATCGCCGCGACCAACCGTCCAGACGTGCTCGATCCGGCGCTTCTGCGCCCCGGCCGATTCGACCGGCAGGTGGTCGTGCCGAACCCGGACGTCATCGGCCGCGAGCAAATCCTCAAGGTGCACGTGCGCAAGGTGCCGGTGGCGCCCGACGTGAACCTGAAGACGGTCGCGCGCGGCACGCCCGGTTTCTCCGGCGCCGATCTCGCGAACCTCGTCAACGAAGCCGCGTTGATGGCCGCGCGCCGCAACAAGCGCATGGTCACGCAGCACGAGTTCGAGGACGCCAAGGACAAGGTGATGATGGGCGCCGAGCGCAAGTCGCTCGTGATGACCGAGGAAGAGAAGCTCCTCACCGCCTATCACGAAGGCGGCCACGCCATCGTGGCGCTGAACGTGAAGGCGACCGACCCCGTGCACAAGGCGACGATCATCCCGCGCGGGCGCGCGCTCGGCATGGTCATGCAGCTTCCGGAGCGCGACAAGCTCTCCATGAGCTACGAGCAGATGACCTCACGGCTTGCCATCATGATGGGCGGGCGCGTCGCTGAAGAGCTCGTGTTCGGCCACGACAAGGTGACGTCGGGCGCCGCTTCGGACATCGAGCAGGCGACCAAGCTCGCGCGCATGATGGTGACGCGCTGGGGCCTCTCGCCGGAGCTCGGCACGGTCGCCTATGGCGAGAACCAGGAAGAGGTCTTTCTCGGCTACTCGGTGGCGCGGCAGCAGAACATCTCGGAAGAGACGGTCAAGAAGATCGACTCCGAGATCAAGCGCTATGTCGAGGAAGGCTATGCGCTCGCGACCAAGATCCTCACCGAGAAGCGGGCAGACCTCGAGACGCTCGCGAAGGGGCTCCTCGAGTACGAGACGCTCTCGGGCGACGAGATCAAGGACCTGCTCGACGGCAAGCCGCCGGTGCGCGAAGGCGTGACCGAGCCGACGACGCCGCGCACCTCCGCGGTGCCGACGGCCGGCAAGCCGCGGCCGCGGCCCGATGCGGGCGGTGGGCTCGAGCCCGCGCCGCAGGCATGATCCATTGCCGCGCCGGATCCCGGCGCGGTATCCCACAACGGGCTGATGGCGGTGGCCGTGCTTCGGCGCGGGCATCATTGATCCGTGTCAAAGCTGCGCCTCCGTCCGCAGCCTAGAAAGCGGGCAAAGGCAGGCCATGGCCACGATCTCCATTCCTCCGGCGCTGGCGCGGCGGCGCAATTACGCGGGACCGGCGCTTTTCTCCTACGGATTCCGGCCGTTCTTCCTCGGCGGTGCGATCTGGGCCGCGCTCTCCGTGCTCCTGTGGCTGCCGCTCTATCTCGGCGAAGTCGCGCTGCCGACGGCCATGAACCCCGTCGACTGGCACGTGCACGAGATGCTCTACGGCTACGTGCCGGCGATCATCGCGGGTTTCCTGCTCACGGCGATCCCGAATTGGACCGGACGACTACCCGTCAACGGCGCACCGCTCGCCGCCCTCTCCGCCCTCTGGCTTGCGGGGCGGATCGCGGTCTTCTTTTCCGCCGAGATCGGCGTCTGGGTCGCGGCGGTTGTCGATCTTGCGTTCCTTCCCTGTTTTGCCGGTCTTGCGCTGCGGGAGATCCTGGCGGGACAGAACTGGCGAAATCTGCGGGTGCTTGCGGTGCTTGGCATTCTGTTCGTCGGGAATGCCGTCTTCCACTTCGAGGCGATCGAGTATGGCTATGCCATCGACGGCACGCGCGTCGGCCTCGGCGCGGTGCTCATGCTGATCATGCTGATCGGCGGTCGGATCGTGCCTAGCTTCACGCACAACTGGATCAACCGGGAAAATCCCGGCCGGCTGCCGAAGTCGTTCTCGCGCTTCGATGCCATCTCGCTTGCCGCCGCGGCGATCGCGCTCGTAGGCTGGGTCGTCGCGCCGGACCACGCCTCTGCCGGCGTACTCCTGATGCTCGCCGGCATCCTGCATGCGGTGCGGCTCGCGCGCTGGGCAGGCGACCGCACCGTCGCGGATCGTCTCGTGTTCATTCTGCATGTCGGCTACGCGTTCGTGCCGCTCGGCTTCTTCCTGGTCGGTGCGTCGATCCTCTGGCCCGCGGAGGTTCCGGCGAGCGCCGGCCTCCATGCCTGGACGGCCGGTGCGATCGGGGTCATGACGCTCGCAGTGATGACGCGGGCGTCGCTCGGACATACTGGACAAGCGCTCGTCGCTTCGGCCGGCACGCAGGCGATCTATGTGTTCGTCGTCGCCGCCGCTTTGGCGCGGGTGGTTGCGCCCTGGGCCTACACCATCGAACTGCTGCACCTCGCCGCGTTCTGCTGGGCGCTGGCGTTCATGGGATTTGCCATCCTTTACGGCCCGCTCCTGACCCGCGTGCGGCGCTGAGCAGTGCATAAAGGCGTGGCTCCCAAATCCCGCCGTTCTTGAGCGACTCGCGCGTTGCTCCGCGGCCGTGTGCTTGGTAGTGCTGCTGGTCCTTGCCCATGACAAACCAAGCGAAATCGTCTGCGCCCTACTGGTCGCTCGAGGGGGTCGCCCTTGGCGTGCGCCTGATGCTGCCGCTCGTGCCGGGCATGATCGCGTTTGCAATTGCGGTCGGCAGCGCGGCGGCGGGCAACGGGCTGAGCTTCGTCGAAAGCACGCTGATGAACGTGCTTGTCTATGCGGGCGTATCGCAACTGGTGGCGCTCGGCGTGTGGCCCGAGCAGTTGACCATTGCGTCGATCGCGGCGCTTGCCTTGCTTGCGGGAACGGTGAATGCGCGCATGCTTCTGCTCGGCGCCAGCCTGCAACCGTGGCTTGGCCCGCTACCCGCATGGCAGACTTATCCGATGCTGCATCTCCTGACCGATCCCGGCTGGATCGCCGCCATGCGCTATCGCCGCGAGGGCGGCTCGGACGCGGGCGTGTTTCTCGGTGGCGCGCTCCTTGTGTTCGCGCTCTGGATGGCGGCAGCGAGCGCGGGCTATCTCCTCGGTGCGCTGGTACCGAACCCCCGCGCGTTTGCGCTCGACCTCGTCATGCCGATCTTTTTCGCGGCGATGCTGGTGCCGCTGTGGCGCGGGCGGCGGCGGGCGCTGCCGTGGGTCGTTGCCGGCGTCGTCGCGCTCGCCGTCAGCTATCTCGTCGAAGGGTGGTGGTATGTGATCGCCGGATCGCTCGCAGGCACCCTCGCCGGAGGCTTCGTCGATGACGCCTGAATGGGCAAACCCGCTAACGATCGCCGCCATCCTCGCGATGGCGGCGACGACCTACCCCATGCGTGCCGGCGGCTACTGGCTGATGGGGAAGATCGCGCTGACGCCGCGAGTGCGGCGCATGCTGGAGGCTTCGCCCGGCGCTGTCATCGTCGCGACGATCCTGCCGCTCCTGACCCGCGAGGGGCTGCCGGCGGTGCTCGCGATCGTCGCGGCGGGCGCGGCCATGTACTTTTTCCGGAGGGACTACCTCGCGGTGGCGGCGGGCATGGCGCTGGCCGCCGCGGCGCGGGCTTTCCTCACATGAAGTCGCGCAATCCCGCCTGCCGCAGGAGCGGGTAGATCACGTCGCGGAATTCACGCATGCCTTCCGCGTAGCGCGGCCAGCACAGGATCACGCCGTCGAGGCCGGCGCGCGAAAGCGCGGACAAGCCGTCGACGATCTGCTCCTTGGTGCCAATCAGGTTATAGCCGCCCCAGCTGGCGATGATTCCTTCCTGCATGATCTTCGCGCGGTTAGGCGGAATGTTGCGCGCGTTGACGTCGAGCATGAAGGTTTCAACCGCGTTCTTGGCCGCTGTCCAATCGCCCTTCTCATTGACGTAGTAGTTGTAAAAGTCCTGCGCTTCCTTTTCCGTTTCGCCCTGGATGATGTTGGCGAGCGTCCACACGCGGACCTCGCGGCCATATTCCTCGCGCGCGAGGCGGTTGTAGGCCAGCACGTGTTCCTTCCAGGCGTCATAGCTGCGATCGAGCCCACTACCGCGCAGCACGGTGTAGACGAGGTCGCAGTATTTCGCCGCGAAGTGCCGGCCGCGGTCGGAGCTCGCCGCGTTCATGATCGGCGGATAGGGCTTCTGGATCGGCTTCGGCCACAACTGGCCTTTCCTGATCCGGTAATATCTGCCTTCGAAATCGAAGTCGTCGTCCTCGGTCCACAGGCGGCGGATGATCGTCAACCATTCCTCTGTGCAGTCGTAGCGCTGGTCATGCGGCTGCATGGGCGTGCCGAACATATCGATCTCCGGCTGGTTCCAGCCGGTGACGACATTGAGCGTGAAGCGGCCGTTCGTGATGTGGTCGATCGCGGCGCCCTGCTTGGCGGCCATGATCGGATGGTTGAGCGACATGTGCGCCGTGGAGAGCACGCCGCAATGCTCGGTGAGCGCGCCGATGCCGGCCGCCCAGGTGAATGCCTCGAAGCCCGCGCTTTGCGGATCGGTGGCGCCGCCGAAGCCGCGCCAGCGCGCGACCGGCACGAGCGCCTCGAACTCCATCTCGTCGGCGAGTTTCGCAAGCGTCACCGTGTTGGGCCAGCTGATCGTGAGCTTGCCCTCGAGGTCGGACATCACGCAGCCGCTATCGAGATTGGTCTGGAACGTGCCAAGCTTCAGGCGGCGTGTGTTGAGACATGGATTGGTTTCGCTGCGATCCTTCTGCATTCCGCTCCCCCGCTTCCTTATTTTTTGGACGCAGCTTAATCTGTTGTGCGTCTCCGCCACACGGTAACAGAGACGTCGGCGTTTGCGTCGAGGATTTCCGTCGGCTGCGGTTCCAGTCCGTGGGCGGCGAGTGCTGCTTCGGCGGAATGGTGGGGCGTGCACTCGCTGAAGATCGGGATGCCGCCGGGGATATTCACGCCGTGCACGTGTGCGAGGTGAAATTCATCGAAACCAAGTTCGAGAAACAGGTCGAACACGCGTCGCCCGCCCGGCACCACGACGATGCCGCCGCCGGGGGCCGCAGCCTTGAGCGCCGCTTCGAGCGAAGCGTGTTCCGGATTCCACCACCAGGCATCGCCGCGGCGTTCGATCCCGTTCACCGATGAGGAGACGACGATGCGGTTGCGGCTGTGCGTATTGGGATGGGCCGCGTGGCCAAGGCGACCCAGGATGATGGCGGCCGCCCCGTCGAGTGCCGTCTGGAAGCGCTTCCAGTCGGCTGGATGGCGGAGGGAGGGGGGCGTGTGGCCGTCCGCGTCGGCGATCTTGTCGTCGTCGGACACGATTGCGTGGCCATGAATCTTGTAACCAAAAGCCATGGATTCGCCCCGGTAATCGGCATTAATGCCGGTTCCATCAGTAACCAAGACTCACGCTTTTTGAAGGTTTTTGGCCGATAAATTCCGTATAAGGGGACCGCTGGAGGCGGCGGTGCGTGGGTCGAACAAGGCCCGGCAGGCGGCGAGAATGGCGAGAAAGTACTTCGGAACCGACGGGATTCGCGGGCGCGCGAATGGGAAGATCACGCCCGAACTTGCCCTCAGGGTTGGGCAGGCGGCTGGGCTCGTCTTCCGTCGCGGCGAGCATCGGCATCGCGTGCTGATCGGCAAGGATACGCGGCTTTCGGGCTACATGATCGAGACGGCGCTGATCGCCGGCTTCACCTCGGTCGGGGTCGATGTCTTCCAGACGGGGCCGATGCCGACGCCGGGCGTCGCCATGCTCACGCGCTCGATGCGTTGCGACGCGGGCGTGATGATCTCCGCCTCGCATAATCCGTTCGATGACAACGGCATCAAGCTGTTCGGTCCGGACGGTTTCAAGCTTTCCGACGAGATCGAGCAGGAGATCGAGAATCTGATGGATTCCGACCTTTCCAGCCGACTCGCCAAGGCACCGGATCTAGGCCGCGCTAAGCGCATCGACGGCGTGCAGGACCGCTATATTGAATATGCGAAGCGTACGCTCGCGCGCAATCTTTCGCTCGAAGGGCTGCGCGTTGTCATTGATTGCGCGAACGGCGCTGCCTACAGCGTGGCTCCCGCGGCGCTGTGGGAGCTGGGCGCGGAAGTGTTCTCGATCGGCGTCGATCCTGACGGCTTCAATATCAACCGCGAATGCGGCTCCACGTCCCCGGACGCATTAAGCGCCAAGGTGCGCGAGATGCGCGCCGACATCGGAATCGCGCTTGACGGTGATGCAGATCGCGTGGTGCTTGCTGATGAAAAGGGCAGGCTGATCAACGGTGATCAGTTGCTCGCGGTCGTCGCCGAGAGCTTCCAGGAAGACGGCCGGCTTACGAAGCCGGCGATCGTTGGTACGGTGATGTCCAATCTCGGTCTCGAACAGCACCTGAAATCGCTCGGGATCGCGCTCGTGCGTGCGCCGGTAGGCGACCGCTACGTGCTCGAGCAGATGCAGGCGCACGGCATCAACGTCGGCGGCGAGCAGTCGGGGCATATCATTCTCTCCGACTACGCAACCACGGGCGACGGCTTCGTTGCCGCACTGCAAGTGCTTGCGGTCGTGCAGAAGCGAGGCAAGCCGGTCAGCGAGATCTGCCACCGTTTCGAGCCGCTGCCACAGGTGCTGAAGAATGTGCGCTACGAAGGCGAGAAGCCGCTCGAGGACGCCAAGGTGAAGCACGCGATTGCCTTGGCTGAGGAGCGTCTGAACGGGCACGGCCGACTGCTTGTGCGCTCGTCCGGCACGGAGCCCGTGATCCGCGTGATGGGCGAGGGCGAGGACCGCGCGCTTGTCGAGGCGACGGTCGACGACATCGTCGCGGCGCTGACGAAGTCAGCGACTGCTTAATTCGTTAACGAAATCTTACGGGGATTCGTCAGCCATTCGCTGATGGCGGTCCCGGCTCGCGCTTCGCTTGCCGGGACGACGGTCTCCTTGTCGATGAACAAACGTGGTTAAGTGTTAAGGTTAAGTCCCCATTAAAGTTTCGCTGCCATTTTCCGACCCGGGTAACGACGGGCGGCCGCGTTCGCGCGCCGGCTCAGTGGAGAAGGAAACGGAACTATGCGCAGCCTTAAGTCCCTCGCGATCGTCGCCGCCGCGATGGCCGTACTTGCGCCGAAGGAATCTCCGGCTGCGGATTTGCCGATGCTGCCGCCGCCGCCGATCGAGGAATACGGCGGATGGTACCTGCGCGGCGACATCGGGATGAGCAACCAGCGGCTGAAGGGATTGGAGCTGGTGGGGGTCGATCCGGCGGACACCTTCGAGTGGCTCGACCGCGGCGGCTTTGACAGTGCGCCGATTTTCGGTGTTGGCATCGGTTATCGGCACAATAGCTGGTTCCGCTGGGACATCACCGGCGAGTATCGCGGCAAAGCACACTTCACCGCGCTTGACCGCTACGACACCGGTTCGACCGGTACGTTCGATGGCACGAATGAGTACACGGCGAAGAAATCGGAGCTCTTGTTCCTCTTCAACGCGTACCTTGATCTCGGCACTTGGAAATCGATTACGCCGTTTGTCGGCGCCGGCATCGGTGCATCGCGCAACACGATCAGCAATTTCCGTGACATCAACACACCGACCGCCGGCGTTGCTTACGCCAACGACCACTCGAAATGGGATCTGGCTTGGGCCGTGTACGCGGGCCTCGCTTACGAAGTGACTCCGAATTTTACCATAGAGCTTGCCTACCGCTATCTCGATCTCGGCGATGCCAAGAGTGGCGACATCATCGACTTCACCGGCACGAACAACATCAATAATCCGGTGACTTTCAAGCGCATCACCTCCCACGACCTGAAGTTCGGCGTGCGCATGGCGCTCGCGGACATGGGCGTGAGCAACTGGGCGCCACCACCGCCTCCGCTCGTCTCGAAGTACTAAGCGTTTCCTGCTTTTAGATTGGAGCGGCGCGGCTACCACCGCGCCGCTTTCGTTAAGAAAGGTGCATTTGCCTATGGATTTTCCGCGGGGCTCGGCTTCGATTGGTTCCTGATGCCCGGTCTGTTTCTCAGAGGCGAGTATGAGTACATGGCTTTTACTCCGATCAAGGACGTAAAAATCAGCACGCACACCACCCGCGCCGGTCTGGGCGCGCAGTTCTGAGTGATCGTTTACCGCCTACGTAGAACTCCTGCGACACCATGAGCGTTCGCCGCGCTTGACCGCGTGCCCGCACCGGCGTATCGCCGTCCGTGGGACACCCCTCCCCAACGAGGGGCGCCTATCTGGAAGGGTAGACACATGGCGAATGCTCCTGCCGCACGCCCGCGCGTGCCTCATTTCTCGTCCGGCCCCTGCGCCAAGCGCCCCGGCTGGGATCTCCAAAACCTCAAAGACGCTTTGGTCGGCCGTTCGCACCGTTCGAAGCCCGGCAAGGCCAAGCTGAAACGCGCGATCGACCTCACGCGCGAAATCCTCGGCGTGCCTGCCGACTATAAGATCGGCATCGTGCCGGCCTCGGACACGGGCGCCGTCGAAATGGCGCTCTGGTCGCTCCTCGGCGCGCGGCCCGTCGACATGCTTGCCTGGGAAAGCTTCGGCGAGGGCTGGGTCACCGACGTCGTGAAGCAGCTCAAGCTCAAGGATGCGCGCGTGATCAAGGCGCCCTATGGCGAGTTGCCGGATCTGCGCCAGGTCGATTTCACGCACGACGTCGTCTTCACCTGGAACGGCACGACCTCGGGCGTGCGGGTCCCGAATGGCGACTGGATTCCGGCGAACCGGGAAGGGCTTACGATCTGCGACGCCACTTCGGCTGCGTTCGCGCAGAATCTCGATTTCGCCAAGCTCGATGTGGTCACCTTCTCTTGGCAAAAGGTGCTCGGCGGCGAGGCCGCACACGGCATGCTGATTCTTTCGCCGCGCGCGGTCGCCCGGCTTGAAAGTTACACGCCGGCCTGGCCGCTGCCGAAGATTTTCCGCATGACCAAAGGCGGCAAGCTCAACGAAGGCATTTTCGTGGGCGAGACCATCAACACGCCGTCGATGCTCTGTGTCGAGGACTATCTCGACGCGCTCGACTGGGCGAAGTCGATCGGCGGCCTGCCGGCCTTGCAGAAGCGCGCCGACGAGAATCTCGCGAAGATCGACGCCTGGGTGCAGCGTACGCCGTGGATCGAGCATCTGGCGAAAGTACCGGAGACGTGCTCGAACACCTCGGTCTGTCTCGTGTTCAACGATCCCGCGGTAAATACGCTTGCGCTCGATGCACAAGGCGCATTCGCGAAGGCGGTTGCGGGCGCGCTCGAGAAAGAAGGCGTCGCCTACGATATCGCCTATTACCGCGATGCGCCGCCAGGCCTGCGCATCTGGGCCGGCGCCACGATCGAGGCGTCCGATCTCGACGCGCTGTTCCCGTGGATCGAGTGGGCCTTCGCCGAAGCCAAGGCCGCGCTGCAGAAGGCGGCTTGATCGTCGTCGTCCCGGGAGAGCGCTAAGCGCGAGCCCGGGACCGTAAACAACCAATCCCAATTCGATGGTCCCGGATCGCGGCTTCGTCGCGTCCGGGACGACGAGAAACAGGAAAATCCAATGGCACCCCGTGTCCTCATCGCCGACAAGCTGTCGCCGGCCGCTGCGCAGATCTTCAAGGATCGCGGCATCGAAACCGACATCAAGGTTGGGCTCGAACGTGATCAGCTGGTCGAGATCATCGGCCACTACGATGGCCTCGCCGTTCGCTCGGCCACCAAGGTCACCGAAAAGGTGATCGGTGCCGCTAACGGCCGCCTCAAGGTGATCGGCCGCGCCGGCATCGGCGTCGACAACATCGATGTCACCGCCGCGACCTCGAAGGGCATCATCGTGATGAACACGCCTTTCGGCAATTCGATCACGACGGCCGAGCACGCAATCGCCCTCATGTTCGCGCTGGCGCGGCAGATTCCGCAGGCGGACGCTTCCACGCAGGCCGGCAAGTGGGAGAAAAACCGCTTCATGGGCGTCGAGCTCACCGCCAAGACGCTCGGCATCGTCGGTTGCGGCAACATCGGCTCAATCGTCGCAGATCGCGCGCTCGGGCTGCGCATGAAGGTAGTCGCTTACGACCCGTTCCTGTCGCCGGAGCGGGCGCGTGACATCGGCGTCGACAAGGTGGAATTCGAGGAACTGCTGGCGCGGGCCGATTTCATCTCCTTCCATACGCCGCTCACCGAGAAGACGAAGAATATCCTGAATGCCGATGCGCTTGCGCGCGCCAAGAAGGGTGTGCGGGTTATCAATTGCGCGCGCGGTGGGCTCGTGGACGAGGCGGCGCTGCGCGCGGCGCTCGATTCCGGCCATGTCGCCGGCGCGGCGTTCGATGTCTTCTCCGTGGAGCCGGCGAAGGAGAACCCCTTGTTCGGCCATCCGAATGTGGTCTGCACGCCGCACCTTGGTGCTGCGACCACCGAAGCGCAGGAGAACGTGGCGCTCCAGATCGCCGAGCAGATGTCGGACTATCTCCTGCGCGGCGCGATCTCCAACGCCGTCAACTTCCCGTCGATCACGGCGGAGGAGGCGCCGAAACTCAAGCCCTTCATCGAGCTTGCGGAAAAGCTCGGCTCGTTCGCGGGCCAGCTCACCGAGACCGGCATCATGAAGGTGCAGATCGCCTACGAGGGCGCGGTTGCCAACATGAAGACGCGGGCGCTCACCTCGGCGGCGCTCGCGGGGCTTCTGCGGCCCATGCTTGGCGAGGTCAACGTCGTGTCCTCGGCGATCATCGCGAAAGAGCGCGGTATGGTGGTGGAAGAGGTGACGCGCGAGGCGGCGGGCGACTACGAGAGCCTGATCAAGGTCACGGTCGTGACCGAGCGGCAGGAGCGCACGGTCGCCGGCACGGTGTTCGCCGACGGGCGGCCGCGTATCGTCAACATCAAGGGCATTCGCATGGACGCCGAGTTCGGGCCCTCGATGATCTACATCACGAACTTCGACAAGCCGGGCTTCATCGGCAAGTTCTCGTCGACGCTCGGCGACGCTGGCATCAATATCGCGACCTTCCATGTGGGCCGCGAGGCGCCGGGCGGCAACGCGGTCGCGCTGATCGAGGTCGACGGTGAGCTGCCGCCGGCCGTGCTCGACAAGGTGCGGGCACTGCCGCAGGTGCAGTCGGCGAAACCGCTCCGGTTTTGATTTCCCGTGCGGCGTTACGCAATTTCCCTCTCTCCGATGAGGAGAGGGAACTATCTGCCGGTGGTTTTGTGACGGCCGCCTACCGCCGCGTCGCGAGTACGACGCCGGCGGTGACGAGCGCGAAGCCGGCGATATGGAACGGATAGAGCCGCTCGCCCAGGAAGATAATCGCCATCACAGAGGCGAAGACGGGGATCGTGTACATCACGGGCGCCGCCCGATTCGGGCCGATCAGCTCGACGCTGCGCATGAAGAAAAAGTGCGCGAGCAGCGACGGGAACACGATCACATAGAAAAGCATCAGGAGCGCCTTCATCTCGAAAGGCGCGGTGTAGCCGCTCGCGATCTCGCTTGCGTAGAAGGGCAAGAGAAGGATGGCGCCCCAACCCATGGTGAGCGTCACAAAGGAGAGCGGGTGCAGCGGCGGACGCTTCTTCAGGAGCGCTGAATAGAACGAATAGCAGGAAATGGCGAGCAGCAGGATGAAGTCGCCGATATTGACGCTGTATTTGAGGAGCGTCGACAGCTCGCCACGGCTTACGATCAGCACCACTCCGGCGAAGGCAAGGAGGATGCCGGCCGCTTGTCGCAGGTTGATCCGGTCGCCGTAGATCAGAAACGTGAAAGCAAGCACGACCGGCGTGCCGACCGATTGCAGGATCACGGCGTTGATGACTTCCGTGTATTGTAGGCCGTAATAGCTCAGCGTGTTGTAGGCCGAGATGCTGAATAGCGAGAGTACGGTGAGCATGACCGCATGCTTGCGGATCACCGGCCAGTCGGCGCGGAGATAGGGTAGCGCGAAAGGCAGGAGGATCAGCGTTGCGCCGATCCAACGCAGCGTGCCGAGCGCGATCGGCGGAAAGTAGCCGGCGGCGTAGCGGCCGAGCGTGGCGTTCCCCGCCCAGAATAGCATCGTGAGGATAAGCAGAAGGTAGGGCGCGTCGTAGAGGCGGCCGAACACGCGCTTCGCCTGGCCGATCATGCTTGGATTTCCGCTAGGCAAAACTCAGCGCGTGCCGGCGACAATCAGGCGGAAGGGAATCCGCCACGGGTCTGACGCGCGAACATTGTCGGCGTCGCCCGACGTCTTGAAGCCCGCGCTTTCGAGCCGGGCTTTCGCGGCGGCAAGGGCCGCGCGATCCGGCACCATAATCTCGAACTCCATCAGGCCCGCGGCGTCTTCGGCGGGCGGCGGCGCGTTGAGGCTGTGCCAGACGTTCAGGCCGAGATGATGATGATAGCCGCCGGCGGAGACGAAGAGCGCGCCTTGGCGGCCCGACGTGCGCTCGAAGCCGAGCACATCGCAATAGAATTTCTGCGCTTCCACGAGGTCGCCGACTTGCAGGTGCACGTGGCCGATGCGCGTGCCCGCGGGCATGGGTATGCGGTCCGTGCCGGCACTCAGGCCCTCGGCGAGAACGCTCTGTCGATCCATCGGGTCCGTCGCCATGCGCACGCTTTTGCCCTCCCAGCGCCACTCGCTGCGCGGACGATCGCGATAGATTTCAAGCCCGTTGTTGTCGGGATCCCAGATATAGAGCGCTTCGCTCACCAGATGGTCGGACGCGCCAAGCCGTACGCCCGCGCGGGCGATGCGGGCGAGCACGCCGCCGAGCGATGCGCGGTCCGGCACGAGGATCGCGATGTGATAGAGCCCCGTCGTTTCCTCGACGCGAGCGGGCGCGTCGGGCCGAACATCGAGAAACAGAAACGCCTCGCCGCCGGCACCGAGCGAAAGCCGCTCCTTCGTGCGGTCGATGAGTTCCATGCCCATCATGTCGCAGTACCAGCGCAGCGAACGGTCGGCCTCGGCGACGCGGAGCGTCACGGTGCCGATGTCGGTTTCGGCGGGGAGGAGGTCCGGGGACGTTTTTGTCGCAGTGCTGACCGTGTTCATGGCCGGGCACTTTGGGGCTTTCCCGATGATCCGCAAGGGCCCGGGCCGCCTGCGAGCCATGCACCGTGCGCGATCCTTGCTTCAGCGCTTCCGATTGGCTACCAACCCCTTGCCCCAGCACGGTTTGCTGGGGTTTTTCGTGTGTCCCAAGTGCCGGGGAGTGCGCCCAGTTGCCGAACGTCGTCGTCGTCGGGGCCCAATGGGGCGACGAAGGAAAGGGCAAGATCGTCGATTGGCTGAGCGAGCAGGCCGATGTGGTCGTCCGCTTCCAGGGCGGTCATAACGCCGGCCATACGCTCGTGATCGACGGCGCCACCTACAAGCTGTCGCTGCTGCCTTCCGGTGTGGTGCGCGCCGGCAAGCTTGCCGTCATCGGCAATGGCGTCGTGCTTGATCCGCAGGCGCTGGTGGAGGAAATCGAACGGCTTTCGTCGCAGGGGGTGAAGGTCACGCCGGAGAATCTGCGCATCGCCGACAATTGCGCGCTAATCCTGCCGCTGCATCGTGAGCTCGATCTCGCGCGCGAGAATGCCGCGCAGCATCGCATCGGCACCACCGGCCGCGGCATCGGTCCTGCCTACGAGGATAAGGTTGGCCGCCGCGCGATCCGTCTCATGGATCTTGCCGAGCCGGAGCATCTTGACGCCAAGCTCGACCGCCTGCTTGCGCATCACAATGCGCTGCGCCGCGGCCTCGGGCTTGCTGAAATCGACACGCGCAAGCTGCGCGAGGAGTTGCTCGCGGTCGCGCCGAGGGTGCTGCCGTTCATAGACCGCACCTGGGCGCTGCTCGACGAAAGTCGTCGCCGCGGCGACCGCATCCTGTTCGAGGGCGCACAGGGCGCGCTCCTCGACGTCGACCACGGCACGTATCCGTTCGTCACGTCATCGAACACCGTCGCCGGGCAGGCGGCCACGGGCTCGGGGCTCGGACCGGGCGCGGTCGGCTACGTGCTCGGAATCACCAAGGCCTACACGACGCGGGTCGGCGGCGGCCCGTTCCCGACGGAGCTCACCGACGATACCGGCAAGCGCATCGGCGAGCGCGGCAACGAATTCGGCACGGTCACCGGCCGTGCGCGGCGCTGCGGCTGGTTCGATGCCGTGCTTGTGCGGCAGACGGTGCGGACCTGCGGGATCGACGGCATTGCGCTGACGAAGCTCGACGTGCTCGACGGCTTTGATCCGATTCGCGTCTGCGTGCGCTACCGGCTCGATGGCCAGGAGGTCGATTTTCTACCGGCGGGCGAGGCAGCCCAAGCGCGCGTCGAGCCCGTCTATGAGACCATTGAAGGTTGGGGACAATCGACGCGTGGCGCCCGTTCCTGGGCCGATTTGCCCGCAGAAGCGGTGAAATATGTGCGCAGAATCGAGGAACTGATCGGGTGCCCAGTCGCGCTCCTGTCGACAAGTCCGGAGCGTGACGACACAATCCTGGTCCAGAATCCGTTCCAATCTTGAATCAGGTTCCCCCGTTGCGTTGCGTGAAGTCTGGAATCGCCGACCCATGACCGATTATCTGCCGCTATTGACCCGTGCGGTGTCGAATCTCGGGAACAATCCCGAGGGGCGGCGTGCCGTCTATGACCGGGCACGGCAGGCCCTCGTCGCGCAACTCCGGGCCATGAATCCGCCACTCGCGGAGGCGGAGATCACGCGCGAGCGGCTCGCCTTGGAAGAAGCGATTCGCCGCGTCGAAGCGCAGACGGCGAAGAGCGAGCCGCCGGCAGGCCTGCCGCCCGGCCCCCCCGTTTCCCCCCCGCGCGCGCCTGTAGCGCCTTCGCCTTCCTCACCGCTGCCCGCGGCACAGCGCCCGGCGCCGCGCGCGCCCGTGCCGCCCCGTCCCAACCGCAGCGCACCGCCGCCAGCGGTGCCGCAGGAGCAACCGGAGGAGCCGGTCAGTGGCTCGCGGGTTGTGCGCGATGCCGTGGCGGGTGCGAAAGAGCTCGGCGCGGCAGCGGCGGAAGCGGGCCGCTCGGCGCGCGAAGCCATGGGCGCGCTGAAGCCCGACGAACCCTTCGAACTGGAGCAACTCCCGGAATCTGCCGATGACGTGCACGGCCGCGACGCAGCGCGCCCGGGCGTTGGCGAGCCGATGTCGCCGCGGGCGGGCCGTGTCCGCTCGGTTGACTATGCAAAGGTCGAAGCTCGGCGGGCGATGAAAGCGCGGCTGATCGTCGGCAGCATCGTCGGTGCGCTCCTCCTCGTTGCTATCCTCATCGGCTACGTGAACCGCGAGCGCATTCTGGCATCGATCGGTCTCGGTTCTGGCCCCACGCCGGCGCGAATCCAGCAGACCGAAGGGCCGAAAGCGCCTGATCGCGTCGCGCCGACGGAGCAGGCGGAGACGCGCGCGCCGACACAGCCGAGCCAGACGTCGCCGGCGGCGGCAGTGGCACAGCGCGCCGTGCTGTATGAGGAAAATCCCGGCACCGGCGAGCAGCAATTGCAGACCTTCGTCGGCACCGCGGTTTGGCGGACGGAGACCGTCAATCCGGGCCCGGGGCGGCCGCCTGAGCTCGGCCTGCGCGTCGAAGTGGAAATCCCCGATCGCAAGATGACGGTGAAGATCGCGATCCGGCGCAATCCCGACCAGACGCTGCCGGCAAGCCACACGGTGGAAGTGCAATTCGTCACGCCGAACGATCCGTTCGGCGGCGTCGCCAATATGCCGGGCATCCGCGCGAAGACGACGGAGACGGCGCAGGGCGCGCCGCTCGTCGGCCTCGTGGTGCGGGTGATGCCGGGGTTCTTCCTCGTGGGCCTGTCGGCGATCGACGCCGACCGTGAGCAGAATCTGAGCCTCCTGCGCGAGCGCGGCTGGCTCGACGTGCCGTTCGTCTACAACAACGGCCGTCGCGCGGTACTTGTGATCGAGAAGGGGACGCCCGGCGAGCGTGCCGTTAACGAAGTCATTGCCGCCTGGGGCGGGTAACGCGCAACGACGTCGTCCCGGCCGAGCGCGCTTTCAGCACGCGCAAGCCGGGACCGTCTTATTGTTTCTGTTTGATTGAAGACGACGACTCTCAGCTCGCCGGTAGCGCGGCGGGCGTCTCCATCGCCTTAACGCGACTCATCACCGCTTGCTGCACCTTCTCGAACGCGCGCACCTCGATCTGGCGCACACGCTCGCGGGAGACGCCGAATTCGGCGGCGAGCTCCTCGAGCGTGACCGGATCGTCGGCGAGGCGGCGCGCCTCGAAGATGCGGCGCTCGCGGTCGTTCAGGACGGAGAGCGCCGATTTCAGCGCCTCGCGGCGATTGTCAAGCTCCTCGCTTTCGGCGAGCACAGTCTCCTGGCTGTCATGCTCATCGACGAGCCAGTCCTGCCACTCACCCGATTCCGCTTCGGTGCGGATGGGCGCGTTGAGCGAGGCGTCACCGGATAGTCGTCGGTTCATATCCGTGACTTCCTGCTCGGTGACGCCGAGCTGGGTCGCGATCTGCTTCAACTGGTCGGGCCGCAGATCGCCTTCCTCAAGCGCGGAGATGCGGCTCTTGGCCTTGCGCAGGTTGAAGAACAGCCGCTTCTGCGCCGCCGTGGTGCCCATCTTCACGAGGCTCCACGAGCGCAGGATGTATTCTTGAATCGCCGCGCGGATCCACCACATGGCGTAGGTCGCGAGGCGGAAGCCCTTGTCCGGGTCGAAGCGCTTGACGGCCTGCATCAGGCCGACATTGCCCTCGGAGATCACCTCGCCGATCGGCAGGCCGTAGCCGCGATAGCCCATGGCGATCTTGGCCACGAGCCGGAGATGGCTGGTGACGAGCTTATGGGCAGCGTCGCGGTCGCCGTGCTCACGCCAGCGCTTGGCGAGCATGAACTCCTCCTGCGGCTCCAGCATGGGGAACCGACGGATTTCGGCGAGGTAGCGGGCGAGGCCGCCCTCGGAGCTGACTGCGGGGAGGGGGAGTGGACGTGCCATGGCATTCACCTTTCCGGGCCCCCGATCCTGGCGAGCCCTGATTGCGGCCGCGTAAAAGCCAACCGCGACCCTCATATATAGAACGATGTTGCGGCGCGAAAAGGGCCGTCAAATCACGGCGTTTTGAGCGCCTCGACCAGCCTGGCCATGTCGGCGGGCAAAGGGCTTTCAAACCGCATGGTTTTTCCGGTGGTCGGGTGGGCGAAGCCGAGCAGGTATGCGTGCAGCGCCTGCCGGTGGAAGCGGCTCATGATCCGCTGGGCCTCGGGCCCGAGCTGGGCGATCTTGGAGCGGAAGCCGGCGCCATAGACGTCGTCGCCGAGCAGCGGGTGGCCGGCACGCGTCAGGTGCACGCGGATCTGGTGCGTGCGGCCGGTGGCGAGCCGGCACTCGACGAGGCTCGCAACGGCCAGGCGGTCGGCGCCGGCGAAGCGGTCGAGCACTTCATAGTGCGTGACCGCGCGGCGGCCGCCGGGCAGCACGGCCATCTTCTCCCGATTGCGCGGATCGCGGGTGATGGGCAGATCGATGGTGCCGCGCCGCGGCTCCGGCACGCCCCAGACGATCGCGAGATAGGCGCGCTCGAGCGGCCCGTGGCGGCCGTGATCGGCGAACTGTTGGGCGAGGCCGCGGTGCGCCTTGTCGTTCTTGGCGACGACGAGCAGACCGCTCGTGTCCTTATCGAGGCGGTGCACGATGCCGGGGCGTTTCTCGCCGCCGATGCCGGAGAGGCTCGCGCCGCAGTGCGCAATCAGCGCGTTGACGAGCGTGCCGTCCTCGTTGCCGGCGGCGGGGTGGACGACGAGGCCGGCGGGCTTGTCGATGACGATGATCTGGTCGTCCTCGTAAACGACGTTGAGCGGGATCGACTGCGCCTGGGGCCTCGCCGGCTTCGCCGGCGGCACGACGAGCTCGATCTTGTCACCGGATTTGACCCGATATGCGGGGTCTTTTATCGTCCGGCCGCCTACACGCACTTCACCGTCAAGGAGAAGCTGTTTCAGGCGCGAGCGGCTGAATTCGCCCGCCTGCGCAGCGAGGAAACGATCGAGCCGCGCGCCGGCGTCGTCCTTGCCAGCCGTGGCCCTGACGACGCTCTCGACCTCCCCCGCTTTCTGCTTCTTGTTCAATCGATGGTCCAATCAAGCATGCAAGACGACAAACCGCTCGACCCGGCACAAAACGACGTTGTGAGACGCCTTCGGCGTCTGATGTTGTTCTCCACTCTTATTATGATTGCCGGGTTTGCCGTGGTATTCGGGGTGATCGCCTATCGTCTTTCCACAATTGGGGAAGAAGTTGGGCCGAACGCGGCAAATGTCAGTCTGCCGAAGGGAGCGCGCGTGCTTTCCACCGCCGTCGACGGCGGCCGGCTCATCGTGACCATCGAATCCGACGGCGGGACGGAAGTGCGCATCTTCGATCTTGCAACCTTGCAGCAACGCGGAAGCCTGACGTTCGAGCGGCAGCCCTAGTGTCCCGACTCCGAAGTTCGCTCAACATTGCCGCGGACTCGGGAACGAACTTCTGATTCGAAGGACACCAGCAACTCTTTGATTCTAGTGTCGTGGTTCAGAGATTCGCTTGAATGACTCGCCGCGAGAACGAAGCGAATTTCCGAACCACGACACTAGTCGGGCGGCTGCGAACCCGCCAGCCGTCACGGTTTTCGCAGTAAACGGGGCTTGAATGGCGGAGCGGAAAAACTGGCAGATCGTACTGGCGTCGCGGCCCGAAGGCGAGCCGCGTCCGGAAAACTTCCGCATGATCGAAGTTGAGGCCGCAAAGGCCGGCGACGGGCAGATGCTCCTGCGCACGCTCTGGCTTTCGCTCGATCCCTACATGCGCGGGCGCATCAGCGCGGCGCGCTCCTACGCGCGGCCGGTGGAGATCGGCGAGGTGATGGTCGGCGGAGCGGTGAGCGAAGTGGTGGAGTCGCGCAACGCCGCGTTCAAGCCGGGCGATTTCGTCGTGGGCTACACGGGCTGGCAAGAGTACGCCCTTTCAAACGGCAGGGGACTGCGCAAGGTCGATCCGGACGCGGCGCCCCTTTCGACCGCGCTCGGCGTGCTCGGCATGCCGGGGCAGACCGCCTATTGCGGGCTCCTGCTGATCGGCCAGCCGAAGCCGGGCGAGACGGTGGCGGTCGCGGCGGCCTCGGGCGCGGTCGGCTCGGTGGTCGGGCAGCTTGCGAAGTTGAAGGGCGCGCGCGCCGTCGGCATCGCTGGCGGTCCGGAGAAGTGCCGTTATCTGCTCGACGAACTCGGCTTCGACGCGGCGGTCGATCATCGCGCGCCGGATTTCAAGCAGGCGCTCGCGGCCGCGTGTCCGGACGGCATCGACGTCTATTTCGAGAATGTCGGCGGCGCCGTGTGGGACGCGGTGTTTCCGCTGCTCAACACGTTCGCGCGCGTCCCGGTGTGCGGGATGGTCGCGCACTACAACGACACCGCGTTGCCGCCGGGACCTGACCGCACGTCGCAGCTCATGCGGGCGATCCTCTCGAAGCGCATGACCGTGCGCGGTTTCCTGGTTGCCGACTTCGCGGACCAGACCGAGCCGTTCCTGCGCGACATGGCCGCGTGGGTGCGGGAAGGGAAAATCAAGTACCGCGAGGATGTGATCGAGGGACTTGAAGCCGCGCCCGAAGGGCTCATCGGGCTTCTCAAGGGCAGGAATTTCGGCAAGTTGCTCGTTCGCGTGGCGCGCTGAGGCGTGTGACGGCGTTCAACAACCTTCTCCCTCATCACCGGGCCGCCGCGCCGGCGCGGCGAGACCCGGTGATCCAGAACCCTCGGCAAGAGCTGCCCTGGATGGCCGGGTCATCCCCGGGTCTCGCTTCGCTCGCCCGGGGACAGACGCCCGGCCATGAGGGGAAATGGAGGTTGCGCCCTGATACTTCTTGAAGCCTTGCCGCTCCGGCGCCGAGCGGCTACATGGGGCGGTACGCTCCCTTCGTCTAGCGGTCCAGGACGCGGCCCTCTCAAGGCTGAAACACGGGTTCGATTCCCGTAGGGAGCGCCACTTCTATTTCATTGATTTTGTGGCCGATCTTCTGGTGAAATCGAAACAGAACTAAGAACTCGGCGATACGGAATCGCGGTTGGCGGCGACGCGCGCAAACCGCCCCGGCGGCTGACCGACATAACGGCTGAAGGCGGTGCTGAATGTGCTCGCCGAACCATAACCGACGCGCCTCGCCACTTCATCCAGCGCGATGGTTCTGCTGCGCAGGAGGTCCTTTGCGACAGCCATGCGCCACGCAAGGAGGTATTCCATCGGTCGGAGTCCGACCGTGCGAATGAAGCGATCGAAGAACGCCGAGCGCGACAAGCCCGCCTCTCTTGCGAGTTCGTCCACTGTCCACGAGCGTTCCGGATCGCCATGCATCTGCCGCAGCGCCTCGGCAACGCGAGCATCTGCGAGTCCGCGCAGAAGGCCCGTCGGGGCGTTCTTCCCCTGAGTCGCCCGCAAGGCTTCGATCAGCAGCACCTCGACGAGTCGTGCGAGCACGAGATCACGGCCGGCCCGCTGCTGGTTCGCTTCGTCGCCGAAGAGGCGAACCAATGTGGCGAGTCGATCATCTCCGTGGATGTGGATCATGGCCGGCAAAAGCGACACGAGGAGCGCTGCATCGGGCGAGTCGAAAACGAAATAGCCTCCGCGCAGACGGACATCGGCAGGGCCGTCGCGGCGACCGTGGCGGATTTCATCGGCCGATGCTTGATCCACCTTGGGATCGACGCGTTTCGGTGTTGCCGGTTGGAAGCCCGATATGGTGAAAGCTGGCGTCGTGGGCAGGAGGACGAAATCGCCCTCCTCAAGGATAATTGGATGTTCGTCGGAGACTGCGAGACGGCAGCGTCCCTCGATCACGGCGCAGAAGCCCGGATGTCCGAATTCGGAATAGCTGACGGCCCAACGTCCCGCGCCGCTGATCCCCTTGGAAAAGACGGTACGGGGCCGAAGAAGCTCGATGACCTGTCCCAGAGGATCCGTCATTTCGGACTAATGCAAATAAAATTTGGACTATTGATCGATGATAGTCCAATCTACGAGCCCTATCCTTCCCCTGTCAATCAGATGGAGAAGGAGCCTCATCATGAAGACCGTACTGATCACCGGCTGTTCGTCCGGCTATGGCCTTGAAGCCGCCCAGCATTTCCACGCAAAGGGCTGGAAAGTGGTTGCCACCATGCGCACCCCCCGCGAGGATATTCTGCCACGCTCCGAGCGGCTCCGCGTGCTGCCGCTCGATGTGACCAAATCCGAAAGCGTCGCGGCGGCACTCGATGCCGCCGGACCGATCGACGTGTTGGTCAACAATGCGGGCATTGGCGTGGTCGGCGCGTTCGAGGCAACGCCCATGTCGCATGTGCGCAAGGTGTTCGAGACGAACACCTTCGGCGTTATGGCGATGACGCAGGCCGTGATTCCGCAGTTCCGCGCCCGGCGATCGGGGGTGGTCGTTAACGTGACATCAAGCGTGACGCTTGCTCCGATGCCGCTGGCCGCCGCCTACACCGCAAGCAAGCAGGCAATCGAAGGCTTCACGGGATCGCTGGCTCATGAGCTTGGGTACTTCGACATCCGCGTCAAGCTGGTCGAACCCGGCTATGCCCCTACGACGCGCTTTTCTCAGAATACCGAAGTGCGCGCCGAAGACCTAATCCCGCAAGCTTATGCCGCGTTCGCCGCCCCGATCTTCGCCGAATTCGCCCGGCCGGCCATGATGACGAAGGAAACCGACGTGGCCGAGGCCGTATGGCGGGCGGCGAACGACTTTTCCGGCCAGCTTCGCTTTCCGGCCGGCTCCGATGCCCTTGCATTGGCGCGCGTTGCGTGACAAGTGCTCGCGTCGGTCATGGCAAAACATGGCGGTCCGGCGCGGGCCTTGCTTGCGTGGAATTGGAGATCCAACGGAAGAACAATCACATATGAGTTCTCAGTTTCATCCTCGCGAGCGCGCCAACACTCCTCATTGCCCGTGAAACAGCGAAAAAAGATCAAAACGAAAAAGAAGAAGGTGAGCGCGAAGGCGGCTCGCAAGCGGAGAGCGCATGTTTCGCTGCGCGAATTCCACCGCTGGCTGGCGCGCGGAGAGAAAGTGTT
>Ga0180222_1000124_pt1 | contig 135422 bp, 125 predicted proteins | sample eDN5th37CKraftOP_FD_151336 | JGI IMG/M metagenome (GOLD analysis project Ga0180222, IMG submission 151336) | Enriched Organic Plus compost microbial communities from Emeryville, California, USA - eDNA 5th pass 37_C Kraft OP (version 2) (version 2) ... | reverse complement strand
CTCGATCTGGCTGTGGTCGTCGGTGGATTCGTTGATCGGGATGCGGATCTTGCCGTCGGGCGAGGTCAGCGCCCGGCTGACCAGGCCGGTCTGCTTGCCCTTGATGTCGAAATACTTGATCTCGCGGAAATTGAACGTGTCGTGGTAGAACTTGTACCAGGTGTCCATGTTGCCGCGGATGACATTGTGGGTCAGGTGGTCGAGATAGTAGAAGCCGAAGCCCTCGGGGCGCGGGTTCCGTTCGGCCAGCCAGTCATAGTCCGCATCATAGGCGCTGCCGGCATCGCCGTAGCGGTCGATGAAATAGAGCAGCGAGCCGCCGATGCCGTAGACCGCCGGCGCATCGATGGATTTGCCCGCCCCGGTATATTCCTCGGCGCCCAGATCCAGCGCCCGCTTCAGCGCCACCTGCGCATCGACCACGCGCCAGGCCATGGCGGGGGCGCAGGGGCCGTGGTCCTTGACGAAACCCGCCGCATGGCTGTCCGGGTCGGCATTCAGCAGATAGTTGATGTCGCCTTGGCGATAGAGCGTGATGTCCTTGCGCTTGTGCTTCGCCACCGGGACGAAGCCCATCTGGCGAAAGATGCGGTCCAGCACCCCGGGCTGCGGATGGGCGAATTCGACGAATTCGAACCCGTCGGTCCCGGCGGGATTGCCGGCGCTGATCGTGGCTTTGGGGGCGTCATGCGGGAACGGTCCCATAATTTCCTCCTGTTCGCTCCATGTGCAGGAATGTGACACAATGTCGCTGCAAGGGGGTTGCAAATTTTGCGGAATCCACGCCATATTCGCATGAGATAAGCATATTGAACCGGATTCTTGCGCGAAATGAATCTTGATAGCTTTGACATCGCGATACTTGTTGCATTGCAGGCCGATGGCGCGATGACCAATGCCGCCCTGTCCGAGCTGGTGAACCTGTCGCCCTCGCAATGCTCGCGCAGGCGGGCGGCGCTTGAACAGGCCGGCGTCATCGAAGGCTATTCCGCACGGCTCAATGCGGCCAGGCTCGGCTATGGGCTGCGCGCCATCATCCGGGTGAACCTGTCCAGCCACGGCCAGCGGAAAGACGACGATTTCGCCCGTTTCGTCGCCGCGCATCCGCAGATCCGCTCGGCCTTTTCGGTGTCCGGCGACGCGGATTACGTGCTCGACGTCAGGGTCCGCGATCTGGAGGCGTTTTCGGATTTCATCCATCGCCACCTGCTGCCGCAGCCGCAGGTCGCCCAGGTGCGCTCCGAGATTGTGCTCAGGACGCTCAAGGACGAAAAGGGCGTCGCGCCCGGTCTGGTCGCGACGTCCGATCCAGGCTGATGCGAGCTCAGATCTCGGCGAGGCCGGTTGCGAAGCGCCGCCAGTTCGCCACATAGTTCGCCTGCCGATTGGAGGCCGGAAAACCTGGATCGGCATGGATCATCGCGTGTTCCTGGATGTTGGTGCGCGCGCCCACCAAGATCGGTTCGTTGTCGCCGCGCAGGACCGCGCCGGACCAGATGTCGACCTCGGGGCCGGGCGTGACATCCCCCACCACCGTGGCAGACGGCGCGATCCAGTAGTTGCCCCCGGCCGGCGGCCGGGGCCGGCGGTCATTCGGCCTGTAGAGGCTCATCCCGCTGTCCTCAGAACTTGTAGCCGGCGACGCGCGGCAACCATGTCGCCAGCTCGGGCACCGCCATGATCGTGAGGATGCCGCCGATCATCAGCAGCACGAAGGGCGCCGCGCCGCGGATCACCGTCGAGAGCGGGCTGCCGGTGATGCCCTTGATGACGAACAGGTTCATGCCCACCGGCGGGGTGATCATCGCCAGTTCCAGATTGATCATCAGCAAGACGCCGTACCAGATCGGGTCGATGTTCAGCGCGATCATCGAGGGCAGCAGGATCGGCGTGGTGATCAGGATAATGGCGATGCTTTCCAGAAACATCCCCATCACAAAGATCATCGCCATGACCACGAGGATGAACAGCGTGGGCGTCAGGTTCAGCGCAATGATCAGTTCGGAGACCTGGTTCGGCAGGCGAAGGATGGTGATCGCATTGCCGAAGACCGCCGCGCCCGCGATGATGGCGAAGACCATCAGCGAGGTCAGCACCGTGTCTCGCAGGCAAAGGCCCAGATTGCGCAAGCCCAGATTGCGATAGGCCAATATCCCGACCAGCAGTGCGTAAAGGCAGCCGATGGCAGCGGCCTCGGTCGCCGTGAAAATACCGAAATAGATCCCGCCCATCACTACCGGAGGCATCAGCAGCGCCCAGATCGACTTGTGCATGGCGCGCCACACCGACAGCCAGCCGGGGAAGGGCGCCTGGTCGATCCGGCCGGACCGGCGGGCGCTGATCAGGCAGAAGACCGCGAAGACCAGGGCCAGAAGCAGGCCGGGAATGATCCCTGCCAGGAACAGCGCCCCGATCGAGGCGTTGGCCACCACCGCATAGAGGATCATCGGCCCCGAGGGCGGGATCAGGATGCCGAGCGTGCCGCCCGCCGCCACCAGCCCAAGCGCGCTGCGTTCGGGAAAGCCGTATCGCTTCATCTGCGGGATCGCTGTCTGGCCGATGGAAACGGCGGTCGCGACCGACGATCCCGAGATCGCGGCGAAGATCGTGCAGCTGAGGATGGTCGCTACACCGATGCCGCCCTTTACATGGCCGATCAGCGTGTTGGCCATCTGAAACAGATCGTCGACCGCGCCGGACCGGATCATCAGCTGCGCCATCAGGATGAACAGCGGAATGGTCAGCAACACGGGCGAATTGAGATGTGCGAAAACCGTGTCGGCCACGCTTTCGACCGAGCCCTCGGCCAGGAACAGCACCGCCGATCCGGTCAGCAGCAGGGCGGCGAAGATCGGAATGCCCGACAGCAGCAGCGCGATCAGCCCGATGACGATGAGCAGTCCGGTCATTTCGTTTTCTCCTGCATGATGCGCAGCAACCGCATCAGCGCCGCAAGTCCCAGGACGACGGCGCCGGGAACCATCGGCGCCTGCGCCCACCAGATCGGGATCTCCAGCGGGCCGGTGGAATAGGTGCCGAAGTCGCGGTTGAACAGGACGGTATGCCAGGCCGAGGAGGCGAGTATTGCCGCGCAGGCGAGCACGCAGAGCGATGCCCAGATCTCGAGCCCGCGCTTGGCGCCGCGACCAGCTGAGGCGGTCAGGATATCGACCCCGATATGCTGGTCCAGGAGCAGCGCGCTGCCCAACCCGCAAGAGGTGATGGCGACGACCAGATAGCCGGTCAGCTCATCCACGCCGTTCAACGGCGCACCCAGCAGGTAGCGATAGAAGACCGCGATCACTACGGCCGCGAAACCCACTGCCACCAGCGCCGCCGAGACCGCCGCAAGCGTATGGATGGGCCAGGTCAAGAAGGACCAGAGCGATCCGACCCTTTCGCCTCTCAGGCCTTGTCGTTTGGCCGGATGCGTCACCGTCATTGCACCATCCCGTCGACCAGCTTCAGCAGTTCCGTGACGGACTCGCCACCTTCCTTGATGAAAGCCTGATCGAAGGCGGGCTGCATCACGGCACGCAGGGCTTCGTTCTCCTCGGCGGTCGCAACATGCAGCGTCACGCCTTCGGCTTCCAGAAGACCCGGCGCGGCTTCTTCGGCCGCCAGCCCTTCCTCGACCGCCCAGACCGCGGCCTTCCTGCCGGCCTCGTCCAGGGCCGCACGCTGCGCATCGGTCAGGCCCTCGTAGAAGCGCTGGTTCATGTAGCCGTTGAAGAAGACCGATATGATGGGCGTCACCGTCATATGGTCCTGGACCTCGTAATATTTGCGAGCATAGGCAGCGGCCACGTCGGTAAGGGCAGCGTCGATGACACCGGTGGACAGCGCCTGGTAGACTTCGGACCCCGGCATCGAACTGGTTGCTGCTCCCATGGCCGTCAGGCCGGTGTCAAAGGCCGGGTTCAGACCGCGGATCTTGATGCCCCGGAAGTCGGTGGGCGCGGTCAGCGGCTTGCCCTTCGAGGTGAAGACGCTCATCCGGGTCTGAAACAGCCAGGCAATGTTCTTCAGCCGTTTTTCCTCCATCAGCCCTTCCAGATAGGCGGCGGGTTCGGAATCCGGCCAATTGCGCCAGATCTCGGGATCGCTGAAGGCATAGGGGCGCAGCGTCACGTTCATGGCGGGCAGGGTCTTGCCCCACTGGAAGTTGACCGAGAAGGCGCATTCAAAGCTGCCCTTGGCGACGGAGGGAATGTTCTCCTCGGGTTTCGCCAGGGCGTTGGCGCCGAACAGCTGAACATCGAGGTCGCCCTCCGACAGCGTCTCGACCTCGGCGGCCCAGCGTTCGATGACCTTCGCCACCTCGTGCTGCGGCGGCAACTGATGGCTGCAACGGATGGGCGTCGCTGCCATCGCCGGAAGCGTGGTCAGGACCAGCAGCGTCGTGCTGGCCAGGATGGTTCGTGCGGGCATTGGGTTCCTCCTCCCCGTGATTGTTGTCGGATCAGGCCGCCTCGGCCTGCCATTTCATCTCCTTGGGCGGGCCGGCTTGCGCCAGGGCGCCGTGAAGCTGTTCTTCGGGCATTTCGCGCGCCAGGATCTCGCGGATGGCGATGACCTCCTCCAGGTCGATGCCGGTGCGGATGCCCGCGGTTTCGAACAGATAAACCAGATCCTCGAAAACCACATTGCCGGTCGCGCCGGGTGCGAAGGGACAGCCACCCAGTCCCCCCAGCGAGGCATCGAAGACCCGCGCCCCGGCATCATGGGCCGCCAGCGCATTGGCAAGGCCCATGCCGCGTGTGTCGTGCAGATGCACGACATAGGGCCGCTTGCTCATCAGCGCGGTCATGCGGCGGCACAGGTCGGCGATCTGGCGCGGCCCTCCATAGCCCACGGTATCCGCGATGCCGACCAGGTCGACGCCCGCATTCAGGCAGAGCTCGGCCAGCCGCTCGACCTCGGCGGGATCGACCGCCCCCGACAGCGAACAACCGGTCGCCATGGCGATGCCCACATTGACCAATGTCGCCGAACCCGCCTCGTCGCGCAGCCGCACGATGTCGGCGATCTCGGCCAGGGATTGCTCGCGCGGACGGCGGGCATTGGCCATATTGTGCGCTTCGGTCGCGGACAGCACCATGGTCAGTTCGCTGACCCCGGCGGCCAGCGCGTCGCGGGCGCCGCGCTCGTTCAGCGCCAACCCCAGCGCATGGGCGCCCAGCCCGTTGACCAGTTCGGTCAATGCGCGCACGTCGGCAAATTGCGGGAAACGGCTGGCGGGAAGGAAGGATCCGACCTCGAAATGCCTCACGCCCGCAGCATGTTCGCGCCGGATCCATTCGGCCTTGGCTTCCGTCGAGGGAAAGCCCTTGGTCAGCTGCAGGCCGTCGCGCAGCCCGACCTCGCGCAGGATCAGCTGCCCGGCGGGATAGACTCGCTTCACATCGCCGACCATCACGCCTTCTCCATCTGCGGCAGGGACGACAGGATCTCGGCCGTGTGTTGGCCGATCGACGGCAGATCGGCGTTGGCCGGCACCGGCGCCGCGCCATCGACCGAGAAGGGCAGGCCCGGGGCGCGGAAATCCTTCTTGTCGGCATAGCGCGAATGAATCAGCCCGCCGGGACGCGTGACATGCGGATCGTCATACATCTCGGCGGGCCGGGCGATCGGCGAGCACAGCAAGGCCGCGGCCTCGCAAGCGGCCAGGAGATCGCCGAAGTCGCGGCTGGCGACGGCCTGCGCCACGATGGGCAAGGTCCAGTCCCGCGCGGCAATCTGGTCAGGGCGGGTCTGAAGCCGCGGGTCAGACAGCAGATCCTCCAGCCCCAGCACATGGCAAAGCGCCGTCCATTGCGTCTCGGTCACCGCGCCCATGAAGATCTGGCGGCCGTCGCGAGTCTGGAAGATGTCATAGACCGGCCACGAGAATATGCGCTCCGGCATCGGCGGGCTTTCGGTGCCTTCGATGTCGAATTGCACCATGTGCTGCGCCACCAATAGCAGGCAGTTCTCGAACAGGCCCGCGCGCACGACGCTGCCCTTGCCATCCCGGCCGCGCCGGATGATCTGACCCAGGACGCCATACGCGGCGAAAAGCCCGCCCATGATGTCGTTGGCCGAAGAGCCGATCCGCAGCGGCCGTCCTGTCGGCCCGGTCATGTAGGCCATGCCGGTCATCATCTGCACCAGCTCGTCCATGGCGGCGCGGTTTTCGTAGGGCCCTTCCAAGAAGCCCTTGCAGGACGCGACGATCAAGCGCGGGAAGCGTTTGTGCAGGCTTTCGGGGTCGAGGCCCATCTTCGCCAGGCTCTCGGTGCGGAAATTCTCGACGAAGACATCGGCCGAGTTCAGAAGCTGCTCGAGATCGGCGCGGCCTTCGGGCTGCTTTATGTCCAGGACCACCGACTTCTTGCCGCGGTTGAAGGTGGGAAAGAAACCGGCGCCCATGCCGGTCAGATTGCGAGTCTTGTCGCCCTCGGGCGGCTCGACCTTGATCACCTCGGCCCCCAGGAAGGCCAGGAACATCCCACAGGACGGGCCCATGACCATATGGCTCATCTCGACGACGCGGATGCCGTCCAAAGGCAGATTCATCGATTTCCTCCCGTTTCTCTGTGCATGGAGGTTGCCAAGCATCAAGGCATCGGACAAATAGAAGATACAGATCCACGATATCTGTAAAACAGATGGATGAGCATGAATGCCGCTGAGCCTGCGCCAGCTTCGGTATTTCGAGCATATTGCCCGCACCGGGGTCATCGGCCATGCCGCCCAGGATCTGGGCGTTGCGCAATCCGCGCTGAGCCATCACATGGCCGAGCTCGAAGCGCAGCTGGGCGTGCGCCTTTTCAACCGCCGCCCGCGCGGCGTCGCCCTTACCCCGGCGGGCGAGCGGCTTCATGAGCATGCGCAGGTGATCCTTGCCGCGCTGGAGCGCGCGGAAGCGGACGTGCGCGACTTCACCGAACAGGCGGTGGGACCGTTCGTGCTGGGTCTCTGTCATACGGCGACCGAGGTTGCGGCCTTGACGATCATGCAGAAGGCGGCCGAACGGCTGCCGGGTATCCACCTGACCATCGTCGAAAGCGTCAGCGGCAACCTGCTGGCGATGATGCTGCGGGGCGAGGTCGACCTGGCCGTGGCCTATCAGCCGCCCGAGGACAGCCGGTTCAACGCCCTGCCGATCCTGAACGAACATCTTTATCTTGTCGGCCTTCCGCAGATGATCGGATCCCAGGATGCTCCGATTTCCTTCGACGACCTGCCTCAGGGGAAGGTGCTGGCGCTGAACCTGGTCCGGTCCTCGCGTTCGATCGTGCACAGCCAGTTCTTGCGCCGCCAGATCACCCCCCATCCGCAGCTTGAGATCGAATCCCTCAGCGCGCTGATCCAGGCGATGCGGGCGGGGCTGGGCTGTTCGATTCTTGCACGCGCAACGGTGGCGGAGGATCTTGCCAAGGGCAGCCTCCACGCGCGCAGGATCAAGGATCCCGAGCTGACCCGGACGCTTTACCTGGTCGTCCCGGCAAACCGTCCGCGGCGCCGGGTGGATGACGAGATGCGCAAGCTCATCTCGACAACTCTGGTTGATGCTGTGGCTGCGGGGCGGTGGCCCGGTGAGCGTCTGATGAGCTCTGCGTAACTTGACATGTCGCAGAAAATCATTGCTGCCAGCATTCTCGAACAGACGATAGCCTGGGCAACACCGCCCGGACCTGCCCAAAAGCACAGCTGAACTCGGGCCCGCCAAGCGGGTTAAATCGGCATGAATCTGCCGATTCGGCCGCATTGTGCAGCGGCCTTTTGCGTATGGGTAACGATTTCAGCGGAGGTCTTTTCATGGCGACGATTCCCGGAACCGCAGGCGACGACAGCCTCCTCGGAACGGCCGAAGACGATTTCATCGAAGGCGGTGCGGGCCATGACACGCTCAACGGCGGGCCGGGCAGCGACACGGTCGATGGCGGCGAAGGCCGCGACCTGCTGTTCTGGGACGAGGATGCGGATGCCTCCGGCGTCCATGACGTCTATCACGGCGGCAGCGGCGGCGAGGATTTCGATCCCAGCCCCTACACCCATGCGGGCGGCGACACGCTGAACCTCGGTCATGGCGGCAGCGGGCTGGGCGGCTTCACCGTGCAGTTCGACAGCGCGCAATCCGGCCAGGCCCAGGACGCCTATGGCAACAGCCTGGCATTCGACGGGTTCGAGCGGCTGGTTTCCGGCGGCGGCGCCGATTCCATCGACGCCTCGGGCGCGACGATCACCGACGGGGTCGGCATCCGGGCCTATACCGGCGGCGGCGACGACACCGTCATCGGCAGCGCGGCTGCGGATTACATCCATGCCGGGGTCGGCGACGACCTGATCCATGGCGGCGACGGCGACGACGTCATCGAGGCGGGGCCGGGGGACGACACCGTCTATGGCGAGGGCGGTAATGACGGCATCCGCTGGGGCGACGGCCATTACGACGGTCCCGTCGGCAACGACCTGTTCTATGGTGGCGAGGGCTACAACACGCTGAACGCCTGGCAGCACGACACCGCCGGCAACGGCGTGCGCATGGAGCTGACCACCTCGGACAGCGGCACCGTCGATGCCACCGGCCCGGCTGCAACCGGGCATCTGGAGTTCTACGAGTTCCAGAACCTGCTGACCGGCAACGGCAACGACACGGTGGACGGCTCGGCGGCGGGGGTGGACGGGTTCCGCGTCTATACCGCCTGGGGCGACGACCTGATCCTCGGCAGCGCCGGCAATGACACGATCGAGGGCGGTTTCGGCTCGGACACGATCGACGCGGGGGCCGGCGACGACCTGATCTCGATGGCGGCCGACCTGTTTGCCGCCCATGCCGCGCCGGATGACGGGGCGGACCTGCTGGTGCTGCGCGACGGGTTCGGCAACGACACCGTGCGCGCCTTCACCATCGAGGCCGGGCTGGACGAATGGGGCAACCCGATCCCGATGGATCGGCTGGACGTCAGCGATCTGCACGATGCCGATGGCAATCCGGTCGATCTGGACGACGTGACCGTGATCCCCTTTGCCGACGCCTTCGGAACCCATGCGAAGCTGATGTTCCCGAACGGCGAAAGCCTGGTCCTGCACGATCTCGATCCGGCCCAGCTGACCCGCGAGAAGCTGCGCGAAATCGGCATTCCCTGCTTCTGCCGCGGCACGCTGATCCAGACGGATCGCGGCGCCATTGCGGTTGAACAACTGAGGGTGGGCGATCTGGTGCAGACCCGCGACCATGGGTTGCAGCCGATTCGCTGGATCGGGCGGCGGGCGCTGGATGCGGTCGATCTGGCGGCGGTGCCGCGGCTGCGGCCGATCCGCATCCGCGCCGGGGCGCTGGGGCGAGGGGTGCCGGCCCTGGACCTGACGGTCTCGCCGCAGCACCGCGTCCTGGTCCGCTCGGCCATCGCGCAGCGCATGTTCGGCTGCGCCGAGGTCCTGGTCGCGGCCAAGCAATTGCTGGCGATCGAGGGCATCGAGCAGGTCGAGGCCGAGGCGGTCGAGTATTTCCACATCTTGTTCGACCGGCACGAGATCGTGCTGTCGAACGGTGCCGAGACCGAGTCGCTCTATACCGGCGCCGAGGCGCTGAAGGCGGTCGGCAAGGCGGCGCGGGACGAGATCCTGGCGCTGTTTCCCGCCCTTCGCGACAGCCCGGCCGAGGCGGCGCGGCCGCTGATTCCGGGTGCGAAGGCGCGTCAGCTTGCGCAGCGCCATGCGCGGAACCGAAAGGCTCTGAATGGTTAAAATATCAACCGAAAGGTGAAAACGCAGCGTAAAAACCGGGGTTGAACTGTCCAAAAGGACAGGTGCCTTGGCTTCAGTCAATTTAATCTAATCCGCCCCGGATAGGCGATTCGGGCGGGGTGTCCTGCTGTTCTTTCTTCAAAGCCTATCCCCAACGACATCGAATTGGGGACAGACATGGCCGTGATTACTGGGACAGCGGGCAATGACAGCCTGCGCGGAACCGTGGGCCGCGACACGATCAACGGATTGGCCGGGCGCGATACCCTGAACGGCGGCCATGGCAACGACTCGGTGCATGGCGGTCCCGGCGCGGATACGCTGATCTGGGAACAGAATCCCAACGCGACCGGCGGCCTGGACCTCTATTACGGCGGGCTTGCCGAGGAACGCTATGACGCCAATCCCTATGGCGACCTGTCGGGCGGCGACCGGCTGCATCTGGCCGGTCTGGCCGGGTTCCGCGTCACCTTCAACACCAGCGAGAACGGCTTCGCCACCGATGCCTTCGGCAACCGGCTGAACTTCTGGGGCATCGAGCGGCTGCAGACCGGCAACGGCAATGACTGGATCAGCGCCCAGGGCGCGCCGCTGAACGCCGCGCGCGGCACCGGCGTGAACCATACGCCGGCGCATGGCGTGACGATCAACAGCGGCGGCGGCAACGATTACGTGCATGGCGGCCCGGGCGACGACGTCCTCGACGGCGGCAACGGCAACGACACCATCTTCGGCGGCAACGGCAACGACCTGCTGATGCCTTCGCAGGGCAATGACTACGGCCATGCCGGCGCCGGCGACGACAATGTGCGCTGGGGCAATAACGGCGGCATGGCGCCGATCCAGAACATCGGCCACGACACGCTGGTCGGGGGCGCCGGCTACGACCTGCTGAACATGTGGGCCAAGGGCAATGCCGAGAACACCGTCGGCGTCAATGTCGTGTTCACCAGCCGCAGCGCCGGCAATGCCAGCTATCCGCAGGGCAACGGCACCCTGGTCTTCAGCGAGTTCGAGCTGTTCTGGACCCATGAGGGGCGCGACACGGTGACGGCCGCCACGGCCAATATCGGCGTGAACGCGCAGGGCATCCATATCAACACCCGCTGGGGCGATGACCGCATCACCGGCAGCGCCGGGCGGGACACCATCGAGGGCGGTGCCGGCGCCGATACCATCGACGGCGGCCGCGGCAACGACTTCATCTCGATGTTCGAGGACATCTTCGCCTCGAACGGCGCCTCGGTCCTGCCGGATTCGTCGCGCGACGTGCTGATCCTGCGCGACGGTTTCGGCGTGGACACCGTCCGCGCCTTCCAGGTCGGCGACGTGCGCGACGCCGGCGGCAACATGCTGCGGCCCGGCGACCGGCTGGACGTCAGCGGCCTGCATGATGCGCAGGGCAATCTGGTCGATGTGAACGACGTGCGGGTCTCGGCGCAGGGCAGCAGCGCCGTGCTGAGCTTTCCGAACGGCGAGCGGCTGATCCTAGAGGGGGTGAATGCCGCCACGCTGACCCGCGCCATGCTGAACCAGATGGGCATTCCGCTGACCACGGGCCAGAGCGGGCAGGTCTCGGCGCAGGCGGTGCGCACGGCTTCGGCCGAGGAGGGCGCCGCGTCGGCGGTCCTTGTCGCGCCGCTCGACGGCGAGCTGGGCGATGCGGCCGATCCTGGCGCCGCGGTGCTGCGGCACCTGGGCTGGCTGGGGCAGGGCGGCGACAAGGCCGGTTCCGTGCTGGACGAGGGGTCGCATTCCGGCGGCTGGAACCCCCGCGCCCTGCTGGACGCCTATCTCCAGCAGGCGCAGCAGGACGGACCGGAGCCGCTGCAGGCGCTGAGCCTGGCCGACAGCCTGCAGTTCGACTGGCACTGAGCGCAGCGCCGGCCGGCGCATCGAGCGAAAGGCGCGTCCGCGTCGCTGCGGGCGGGCGCCGTTACTTCCCCGTCTTGTTGTCCTCGGCCCGGATCGCCAGGGCCCGGCGCACATGCCCCGGCAGGATGGCGAAGCCCTTCGCATAGCGCAGGAACAGCCGGCGCGGGTTCGACAGCATCCGCCACAGCCATTCCAGCTTGATGCGGCGCAGCAGTTCCGGCGCCCGCCGCTGGTGGCCGGACAGGAAGTCGAGCCCGGCCCCGATCGAGGCGAAGCCGACATCGCCCAGCCTGTCCCGGGCGCGGATGGCGAACAGCTCTTGCCGCGGCGCGCCAAGCGCCAGGAAGCACAGCCGCGCGCCCGAAGCGCGGATGCGCTCGATGATCGCGGCCGCTTCCTCGCCCATCGGGTCGAAGGGAAAGCCCGGTGCATGGGTCAGCGCCACCCGCAGCCCCGGAACGGCGGCCTGCATGCTCTGTGCGGCCAGCGCCAGCGATTCGTCGCTGCTGCCGATCAGCGCCACGGGCAGGCCGGCCCGCGCCGCCTCGGCGGCCAGCGGCAGCACCAGGTCCGAGCCCGGCGCCAGCGCCACCGGCCGCCCGGCGATGCGCGACAGCCAGACCACGGGGTTGCCGTCGGCGCAGATCAGGTCATGCGCGGCATAGGCGCGGCGGAAAGCGGCGTCCTCGCCCAGCCTTTGCAGGTGATCGACGTTGATCGTGGCGATGGCGAAGCCCTGCCCGTCCTGGAGCCGCTGCCGCACCGCGGCCAGCAGGGCGGAAGAATCCCGACAATTGATCCGGACGGCATTGCCGTCGGGAAAGCTGAAATGCATGATATGCCTCGGTCCGGCTGGAATCCGCGGCAGGATGTGTTGATGGCGAGGGGATTGCAACGTCCTTCCCCGCCGTGGATCGAAAAGGCGGCCGCGCCGCGAGACGGGAGTCAGGGCCATGCCCGTATTGGCCTTTCTGGTGCTGTTGACCTGGCCGCTGGTGGTCGCGGTGCTGTTCCAGCGCATGGAGCGGGCGCGGGCGCTGATCTGGTCGATCTTTGCCGGCTATCTGCTCTTGCCGCAACTGGTTGAGATCGACCTGCCCGCCTTTCCCGGCCTGAACAAGCACATGATCCCGGCCCTGGCTGCCGCCGCCATGGTCTATTTCGTCACCAAGGACCGCGCCCGGGACGAGCCGGCGCCGCCGCCGCTGGGCCCGTGGGTGATGCTGCTTCTGGCGATGAACTGCGTCTCGCCCATCATGACGGCGGTGACCAATCCCGATCCGCTGATCGACGGCGTCAACTATCGCCCGGCCATGTCGATCAGCCAGGGCTTTGCCGACCTGATCCTGCAGCTGATCCAGCTGCTGCCCTTTCTTCTGGGCTACAGGCTGTTGTGGAACGCCAAGGGGGCCGAGCTCTGGATCCGCTGCCTGGTGCTGGGGGTGCTGTGCTATACCGTCCCGATGCTGATCGAGCTGCGGCTGAGCCCGCAGATCAATGTCTGGGTCTATGGCTATTTCCAGCACGATTTCATCCAGACCATCCGTTACGGCGGCTATCGGCCCATCGTGTTCCTGGAACATCCGCTCTGGGTGGCGCTGATGACCATGACCGCCTTCCTGTCGGCCATCGCCATCGCGCGCAACGACCGCACGCGGCGCAACCTGCTGATCGCGGCCTATCTGGGCTGCGTGGTGGTGCTGTGCAAATCGGCCGGCGCGCTGATGCAGGCCTTCATGGCGGCGCCGCTGGTGGCCTTCGCGCGGCCGCGCATGATGGTGCTGGTGGCCGCCTTGGTTGCCAGCGTCGCCTTTGCCTATCCGACGCTGCGCACCACCTCCTGGATGCCGCTGCAGGGCATCGTGGACACGGCCATGTCCATTTCGCCCGAGCGGGGGCGGTCGCTGGAATTCCGGCTCATGAACGAAGAGGCGCTGCTGGAGCGCGCCATGGAGCGGCCGCTGTTCGGCTGGGGCGGCTGGGGCCGGCCGCTGTTCTACGATCCCTATAGCGGCCGGCTGGCCTCGATCCCGGACGGGCAATGGGTGATCTGGGTGGGCGCGCGCGGCATCTTCGGCTACATGGCCTATTTCCTGCTGCTCCTGACGCCGATCTTCGCCCTGCTGCGGGCGATGCCCGGCGGCCGCCGCCCCCCGCGCGAGCGCGAGCTGGTGGTGCTGGGGACCCTGTCGCTGATGCTGGCGATGAATCTGCTGGACCTGATCCCGAACGCCACGCTGACCCCGCTGAGCTGGCTGACGGCCGGTGCGCTGCTGGGCAATGCCCACCGCCTGCGGCAGGGGGTCGCAGAGGCGGGCGATTCCCCGGCTGCCGAGCGGATTCTGCCTAAAAAGGCAGGCATCCAGACGGTTTTATAGGTTGGTGCCGGGCGCCGGATTCGCTATGCCGGACACGCGCGCCAGTTGTTAAGTCATTGCCGCCCACAAGGGCATTCCACGAGTTGAAAGAGGCATCGCCATGGCCTTCGACAAGACCGTCGTTGAGGACACCGATATCGCGATCGTCGGCATGGCGGCCCAGCTGCCCGGGGCCGCGGGCGTCGCTGAATACTGGGACAACCTGTGCCGTGGGGTCGAATCGATCCAGCGCGTCCCGCAGGCCGAACTGCTGGCGCGGGGCGAGTCGCGGGCACGGCTCTCGGACCCGAACTATGTCGCCTCGGCGGCGGTGCTGGACCAGTTCGACGAATTCGATGCCGAATTCTTCGGGCTTTCGCCCAAGGAAGCGGCGATCATGGACCCGCAGCACCGCAAGTTCCTGGAAACCTGCTGGCACGCGCTGGAGGATGCCGCGCATGTGCCCGAGCGTTTCGCCGGCAATATCGGCGTCTGGGCCGGCTGCGGCGCGGGCAGCTATTACTACTGGAACGTCTGCTCGAACCGCGATCTGGTCGATGGCGTCGGGCATTTCCTGCTGCGCCATACCGGCAACGACAAGGACTTCCTGTCCACCCGCGTCAGCCATGTCTTCGACCTGAAGGGGCCGTCGGTCAACGTGCAGACGGCCTGCTCGACCTCGCTGGTGGCGATCCACATGGCCTGCCAGTCGCTGCAATCGGGCGAATGCGACATGGCGCTGGCCGGCGGCGTGACCATCGAGTTGCCGCATGGCCTGGGCTATCTCTACAAGGAGAACGAGATCCTGTCGCCCGACGGCCATTGCCATGCCTTCGACCATCGCGCCCAGGGCACGGTGTTCGGCAGCGGCGCGGCGGTGGTGGCGCTGCGCCGGCTGCGTGACGCGCTGGCCGACGGCGATCACATCTGGGCGGTCATCAAGGGCTCGGCCATCAACAATGACGGCGCCGCCAAGGCCGGCTACCTGGCCCCCAGCGTCGAGGGCCAGGCGCAGGCGGTGGCCGAGGCGCTGGTGATGGCCGGGGTCTCCTCGGACAGCATCGGCTATGTCGAATGCCACGGCACCGGCACCGCGCTGGGCGACCCGATCGAGGTGGCGGCGCTGAACCAGGCCTATGCGCGCGTCTCGGAAGGGGGGCGGCAGGGGCCGTGCCGCATCGGCTCGGTCAAGACCAATATCGGCCATCTGGACACCGCGGCGGGCAGCGCCGGGCTGATCAAATCGGCCCTGGCGGTGCATCATGGCAAGATCCCGCCCAGCCTGAACTACGAGGCGCCCAACCCCGCCATCGACTTCGAGGGCGGGCCGTTCCAGGTCAACGACCGGCTGTCGGACTGGCCGGTGCCGGGGCCGCGCCGCGCCGGGGTGAACTCGCTGGGCGTCGGCGGCACCAATGCGCACGTGATCCTTGAGCAGCCGCCGGCGGCCGAGGCTTCGGGCGAATCCGACTGGCCTTTCCACATCATTGCCGTCTCGGGCCGCAGCAAGGCGGCGCTGGATGCCAATTCGGCGGCGCTGGCGGGCTGGCTGCAGGCCAATCCGGGCGTGGACATGGCCGACCTGTCCTTTACCCTGACCCAGGGCCGGCGGCAGTTCGACCGCCGCCGCGTGCTGGTGGCCGAGACGGCGGCCGAGGCGGCGCGGCTTCTGGCCGAGCCCGATCCGCTGCTGGTCTTCGACCACCAGCCGGTGGGCGATCCGGCCGAGGCGGTGTTCATGCTGCCCGGCGGTGGCGCGCAATATGCCGGCATGGCGCGCGGGCTCTACCAGACCGAGCCGGTGTTCCGCGAATGGATGGATCGCGGCCTCGACCACATGGCGCAGGCGCATGGCACCGACCTGCGCGCGCTCTGGCTGCCCGAACCGGGGCAGGAGGCCGAGGCCGACCGGCGGCTTCTGCAGCCCTCGCTGCAACTGCCGCTGCTGATGATCACCGAATACGCGCTGGCGCAGCTGTGGATCAGCTGGGGTGTGACGCCCGCGGCGCTGATCGGCCATTCCATGGGCGAGAACACCGCCGCCTGCATCGCCGGGGTGATGAGCTTCGAGGATTGCATCGGCCTGGTGCGCCTGCGCGGGCTGCTGATGGACCGGGTGCCGGCGGGCGGCATGCTGTCGGTGCCGCTGCCGCCCGAGGAGTTCGCCGCCGAGCTTGAGGCGCTGGAACTGGACCTGGCGGCGGTGAACGGGCCGGGCCTGTCGGTGGTCTCGGGCCCCGATGCGGCGCTGGACCGCTTTGCCGCGCGCATGGCGGCGCGAGAGGTGGAATGCCAGCGCATCGCCATCTCCATCGCCGCGCATTCGCGGCTGCTGGAGCCGGTGCTGGGCGAATTCCGCGCCTATCTCGCCTCGATCCGGCTGAACGCGCCGCAGATCCCGATCATCTCGAACCGCTCGGGCCAGCCCTTGACCGCGGCCGAGGCGACCAGTCCCGACTACTGGGTCGCGCATCTGCGCGGCACCGTGCGCTTTGCCGACGGCATCGCACATCTGGCGCAGGTGCCGGGACGGGTGTTCGTCGAGGTCGGGCCGGGCCGGGCCATGCAGGCAATGACCAAGGCGCATCCGGCGGTCGCCGCCAATCAGGTGATCTCGACCCTGCGCCACCGCGACCACGCCACCGGCGACGACAGCTATTTCATGGCTGCGCTGGCGCGGTTCTGGGCCTGCGGCGGGCAGATCGACTGGGATCAGGTCTGGGGCGGTGCCCGGCGCCGGCGCCTGTCGCTGCCGGGCTATGCCTTCCAGCGCAAGCGCTATTTCATCGAGCGTTCGGCCAATGCCGCGGCGGAGACTGCCGAAGAACTGGCGCGGATCGAGGAGCCGGCGGAATGGGGCTGGCGCCCGGCCTGGAAGCTGGCCTCGCCGAATATCGAGATCGGGCCGCAGGGGCCGGTCGCGCGGGGCCAGCGGAACTGGCTGGTCTTTGCCGACGATCTGGGCCTTGCCGAGCGCGTGACCGAGGGGCTGCGGGCCCGCGGCCAGCGCGTCGCGGTGGTCGAGGTGGGCGATACCTTCGCCGACAAGACGGTTGCGGGTGGCGACGGTCGCTTCCTGCTGCCGGTCGAATCCGACCGCGAGGGCTATGAGATGCTGCTGGCCGCACTGGCCGGGCAGGAGATGGTGCCCGACCGCATCCTGCATCTCTGGTCGGTGACGCAGGGGGCGAAGTTCCGCCCCGGTTCCAGCCTGCTCAACAGCCAGTTGGAGCGCGGCTTCTTCGGCCTTTTGCATCTGGCCCAGGCCATCGGCGCCGAACTGCCGGATGCGAAGCTGGAGGTGATCGCCATCTGCAACGACGCGCTGCGCGTCGCCGAAGAACCGGCGCCGGTGCCGGAAAAGGCCGCGGCAGCGGGGCCGATCCGCGTCATGCCGCATGAGATGCCGAACGTCTCGGCCCGTCTGGTGGACATCCGCCTGCCGGCCAAGGGGGGCCTGGAGGCGCTGGCCGCCAACCTGCTGGAGGAGGCGCTGGCCCCTTCGGGCACCGCCGTCGCCGCATGGCGCGACGGGCGCCGCTTTGAGCAAAGCCTTGAAAAGGTTGCGCTGGCCGATGACGGCATGGCCGCCATCCCGCAGGGCGCGGCCTGCCTGATCACCGGCGGCTTCGGCGGCATCGGCCAGGCCATCGCCCGCGAGCTGGCGCAGCGCGGCGGCGCGAAACTGGCTCTGACCACGCGCGGCCGGGTGGATTCGCCCGCCGTCACCGCCTCGGTCCGCCAGCTGGAATCGCTGGGGGCCGAGGTGCTGGCGATCCGCGCCGACGTGACCAGCCCCGAGGACATGGCCCGCGCCGTGGCCGAGACCAAGGCGCGTTTCGGCAGCCTCGACGTGGTGCTGCATGCCGCGGGCGTGATCCGCGACAGCCTGATCGCCGCCAAGACCGACGACGATGCCTGGGACGTGCTGGCGCCGAAGCTGTTGGGCACCCGCGCACTGATCGAGGCGCTGGCGGAAAATCCCGCCAAGCTGACGGTGCTGTTCTCCTCGACCTCCTCGGTGATCGCGCCGGCGGGGCAGGCGGATTACGTCGCCGCCAACGAATATCTGAACGCGGTGGCGCGCTCGGCGCCGCAGGCGCTGGGCCGGGTGGTCGCGGTCAACTGGGGCGTCTGGGCCGATGCCGGCATGGCGGCGCGGGCCATGGGGCTGGACACCGCATCCGCCGTCGCCGTGCCGCAGGGCCGGCCGCTCTTGGACGAAAGCCTGCCCATGCCGGGCGGGCGCGAGTTCCGCACCGCGCTGAAGATGCAGGACTGGATCATCGGCGGCCACAAGACCGCCCAAGGCCAGGCGCTGATGCCCGGAACCGGCTGGATCGAGCTGATCTCGGAAGCCGCGCTGGAATGCGGGCTGAGCCTGCCGCTGGTGATCCGCGACCTGGAATTCCGCCGCCCGGTGCTGGTTTCCGATACCGCGCTGGTCAGCACCCGCGTCCTGCCCGAGGGCGATGCGATGCGCATCGAGATCCTTGACGACCCGCAGGGAGAGCCGAACGTCTCGGCCCTGGTCGCCGGCCTGCACGAGGCGGCGCCCGAGGCGCTGCAGATCGCCGGCGGCTGGGACCGGGACGGACAGGGCGCGGGGATCGCCTCGGCGCAGGAAGGCCAGATGGTGTTCGGCCCGCGCTGGCAGGTGCTGCGCCGCTATCGCATTGCCGGCGACGAGGGGGTGGCGGAACTGTCGCTGCCGCCGGAATACGCCGCCGAGGCCGGGGAATGGCTGACGCATCCGGCGCTTCTGGACATCGCCACCGGCTGGGCGATGGAACTGATCAAGGGCTGGACGCCCGGCAATCTCTGGGTGCCGATGGGCTATCGCGCGATCCGGCTTTACGCGCCCTTGCCGGCGCAGGTTGTCAGCCACATCCGCAATGCCGGCGACAACAGCGACGCGCAGGGCATGGCGCAATTCGACATCACGCTGGCCGCGCCGGACGGCACGGTCTGCGCCGAGATCAAGGGCTTCGCCCTGCGCAAGCTGGCGGCGGCGATTTCCGCCACGCCGCAGGCGCGGGTGCAGCCGGCGCGCAGCCTGTCCCCGGCCGAGCGGCGCTTGCATCACAATATCAGCCAGGGCATCCCGGCCGCCATCGGCCCGGCGATGCTCAGCCGCGCCATCTCGACCGGGCTTTCTCAGGTCTATGTCTCGTCGCTGGACCTGCCGGCGCTGATTGCCGAGGCGGGGGTGGTCGAGGATGCCGCGCCCGCCGAGGGCGGCTTCGAGCGCCCCGACCTCGACAGCGATTTCGTCGAACCGGCGCCGGGCATCCAGGCGGAACTGGCGGCGATCTGGTCCGAGCTCCTGGGCATCGCCCAGGTCGGCGCCGCCGACAGCTTCTTCGACCTTGGCGGCCATTCGCTGATCGCGGTGCGCATGTTCGGCCAGCTGCGCAAGGCCTTCGGCGTGGACCTGCCGATCTCGACCCTGTTCGAGGCGCCGACCATCGCCGAATTGGCCGCCCTGGTCGAGGAGCGCACCGGCCCGCGCGAGCTGGTCTCGCCCGACAACGTGCGCGAGCTGCCGGTTTCGGCCCGGCCGCGCTTCCGCTTTCTCGTCGATATGGGCGGGCGGGGCGAGGGCACGCCCTTCTTCATGGTCGCCGGCATGTTCGGCAATATCATGAACCTGCGGCAGCTGGCGCAGCGGCTGGGGCCGGACCGCCGTTTCTGGGGCATCCAGGCGCGCGGCCTCTTGGGCGACGACAAGCCGCATGAGGATTTCACCGAAGCCGCCCGCGACTATATCGAGGAACTGCGCCAGATTCAGCCGGCCGGCCCCTATCTGATCGGCGGTTTCTCGGGCGGCGGGCTGACCGCCTATGAGATGGCGCGGCAGTTGCGCGCGGCGGGCGAGGAGGTGGCGATGCTGGTCATGCTGGACACGCCGCTGCCGCTGCGCGAGCCGGTCAGCCGCAAGGACCGGCTGGCGATCCGCCTGGGCGAGCTGCGCGAGGGCGGGCCGGGCTTCGTCTGGAAATGGCTGCGCGACCGCGTGGCCTATGAATTCCAGCGCCGCAGCAAGGCCAAGGCGGTCGAGGCCGAGGTTTCGGCCGAGGCAACCGGCGCCTTCCACGACCTGGCCATCGAGGCCGCCTTCCTCGCGGCGCTGCCGAAGATGCGGCTTTCGGTCTGGGACGGGCCGGTGGCGATGTTCCGGCCGCCGCTCGACCGGCGCTGGAAGGTGACCGGCGGGCGCTGGATCAATTCCGGCCGGGATTACGTCATCGAGGACAATGGCTGGACGCCCTGGATGCCCAATCTGCGGGTGATCGAGGTGCCGGGCGATCACGATTCGATGGTGCTGGAGCCGAATGTGCGCCGCCTGTCCTCGGTCCTGCGCGAAATCCTGCGCGAGGCCGATGCCGAGATGGACGCCCCGGCGGGGATCAAGGCGGCGGAGTGACCATGACCCAGAATCCGACCACGGCCAGCGTGCATGTCATCGTGCTCAACTGGCGCACGCCAGAGATGTCCTTGCAGGCCGCCGAGGCCGCATTGCGCGAAATGCAGGGCATCGACGGCGGGCTGACCATCGTGGACAACGATTCCGGCGATGGCAGCTATGAGGCGATGCAGGCCGGGGTGCGGGCGCGCGGCTGGCCCTCGGATCGCGTCGCGGTGGTGCAATCGGGCTGGAACGGCGGCTATGGCGCCGGCAACAATCACGGCATCCGCCAGGGCCTGCCGGACGGGCGCCGCGCCGATCTGGTCTATCTGCTGAATTCCGACGCGATTCCGCAGCCCGGTGCGATCCGGGCGCTGGTCGATTATCTGGCTGCGCATCCGCAGGCCGGGATCGCCTGTTCGCGCCTGCGCGGCACCGACGACGTGCCGCACAGCACCGCCTTCCGCTTTCCCACCGCGCTGGGCGAGTTCGAATCGGAATGCCGCACCGGCCCGATCTCGCGCCTGCTGCGGCGCCGCATCGTGGCGCTGCCGCAGCCCGAGGCATCGGGTCGCGTGGACTGGTCGGCCGGGGCGTCGATGATGATCCGCATGGATGTGCTGGATCGAATCGGTCTCTTCGACGAGGGCTTCTTCCTTTACTACGAGGAGACCGACCTGTGCCGCCGCGCCGCGCTGGCGGGCTGGCAGACCCATTACGTCGTCGAAAGCCTGGTGCTGCATATCGGTTCGGTCAGCACCGGCATGAAGGAATGGAAGCGCGCGCCGGATTACTGGTACGATTCCCGGCGCCGCTATTTCGAAAAACATCATGGGCGTCTGGGCGCGCTTTGGGCCACGGTCGCGCATCTGGGGGGCGCGGGCCTGTTCCGCCTGCGCTGCCTTCTGTCGGGGCGCAAGCCGGACGGGCCGCCGGGCCATCTGGCGCATCTGGCGCGCCACGCCTTTCGTTCACAACCAAAGCCCGTTCATGTTGAAAAGGGTAAGCCATGACGCAATTTTCCGCGATTCTGGTGGGTAACGAATCTCTCTTGCGCCACGCGGCCGAGACGCTGCTGGCGCGCGGGCATCGCATCCATGCGGTGGTGACGCGCAATCCCGACCTGCGCGACTGGGCGCAGGGCGCCGGTCTTGCGGTCGAGGATCAGGACGCGCCGATGGCCCCCGATGCGCCGCCTGCCGACTGGCTGTTCAGCGTCGCCAACCTGTCGATCCTGCGCCCCGAGATGCTGGCGCGCGGCCGGCTGGGCGCGATCAACTTCCACGACGGGCCGCTGCCGCGGCTGGCGGGGCTGAACGCTCCGGTCTGGGCGATCATCGGCGGCGAGGCGCAGCACGGCGTCACCTGGCACATGATCGAAGGCGGCGTGGACGAGGGCGACATCCTCACCCAGACCCTGTTCGAGATCCGCCCCGACGATACCGCCCTGACCCTGAACGCGCGCTGCTTCGCCCGCGGGGCGGAAAGCTTTGCCGAGGTGGTGGCGCAACTCGAAGCGGCCGGCCCGCAGCGGGTGAAACAGGACCTGTCGCAGCGCAGCTATGTCGGCCGCGACAAGCGCCCCGAGGCCGCGGGCCTGATCGACTTCTCCCAGCCGGCGGGGCGCATCTGCGCGCTGGTGCGCGGGCTCGACCATGGCGGCTACTGGAATCCGCTGGCCGAGGCCAAGGTCCGGCTGGCCGATGGCCGGGTGCTGGCGGTGACCGCCTCGGCCGGGACCGAGCCGGCCAGCGCCGCGCCGGGCACCGTGCTGGCCCATCACGGCGATATCGCCACCGTCGCCGCCGCCGATGCGGCGATCCGGCTGGTCTTTCGCGGCGAGCTGCCTCCGCTTGGCGCGGTGATCCCGGCGCTGGCCGCCGAGGAGCGCGCGCGGCTGACCGATCTGGCCGCGCAGGCCGCCAAGCATGACGGCTTCTGGCGGGGCCGTCTGGCGCGGATGAACCCGGCGGTGCTGCCGGGCGAGGGCTCGGGCGCGACGCAGCGCCTGCCCCTGCTGCCCGGCGCCGCGCCCGAGCGCATCGCGCTGGCCGCGGCGCTGCTGGCGCGGCTGGCCGGACAGGCCGAGTTCGATCTGGCGCTGCGGCCGCAAGGCCAGCCCGAGGCGGCGGGGATCGTCGCCGACTGGCAGCCGCTGGTGGTCGAGGCACGCAGCGACCGGACCCTGGCCGATCTGGGGCAGGCGCTGGCGGCGCAGATCGCCGATCAGGCGAAGCGCGGCTTCTTCATGGCCGACCTGCTGCACCGCGCGCCCGAGCTGCGCGACATGGCGCTGCCGGATCTGGCGATCAGCCTCGATGCCCGCGGCCCGGTCAAGGGCGCGGCGCTGACCGTGACCCTGGCCGGGGACGGCGCCTGGCTGGACCACGACCCGGCCCGCGTCACGCCGGCGCAGGCGCAGCGGCTGGCCCGGGCGCTGGACGGCGGGCTGGCGCTGCCCGGCTCTACGGCGCTGCGCGACATCCCCCTGATGGACGCGGCCGAGCGCGAGGAGCTGCTGGTCGGCCGCAATGCCACGCAGCTGGATGTGCGGCTGGCCTGCATCCACGAGCTGATCGCGGAAAAGGCTGCCGAGAACCCCGATGCGGTGGCGCTGGCCTTCGAGGATCACAGCCTGACCCGCAGCCAGCTGGATCGCGCCGCCAACGCGCTGGCCGAAAAGCTGGTGGCGATGGGCGTCGGCCCGGATCAGCCGGTGGGCCTGTTCGCGAAACGCTCGCCCGAGCTGGTGATCGGCGCGCTGGCGATCTGGAAGGCCGGCGGCGCCTATGTGCCGCTGGACCCGGACTACCCCGCCGACCGCATCGAGCTTTACATCGAGGATTCCGGGGCTCGGGTGGTGCTGGTTCAGGACGGTCTGGCCGACCGGCTGCCTGCGCATGGCGCGCAGGTCGTGACCATCCCGTCCGACCTGCCGCATGGCCTGGTCGCGGCCCCGGTCAGTGCCGTCGGACCGGAAAACCTGGCCTATCTGATCTATACCTCGGGCTCGACCGGCCGTCCCAAGGGGGTGATGGTCGAGCATCGCAATGTCGCCAATTTCTTCGCCGGCATGGACGCGGTGATCCCGCATGCCGAGGGCGATGCCTGGCTGGCGGTCACGAGCCTGTCCTTCGACATCTCGGTGCTGGAGATCTTCTGGTCGCTGGCGCGGGGCCTGAAACTGGTGATCGCGGGCGAGGAATCGCGGCTCGCCGTCTCCTCGACGCCGGCGCAGCCGCGCCGCGAGCCATCCGGCGGCATGGATTTCAGCCTGTTCTACTGGGGCAATGACGACGGCCCCGGCCCGAAGAAATACCAGCTTCTGCTGGAGGGCGCGCGCTTTGCCGACCAGAACGGCTTCGTCGCCGTCTATACGCCTGAGCGGCATTTCCACGCCTTCGGCGGTCCCTATCCGAACCCGGCGGTTTCGGGCGCGGCGGTGGCGGCGGTGACGAAGAACATCTCGGTTCGCGCCGGCAGCTGCGTGCTGCCTTTGCATCACCCGGCCCGGGTGGCCGAGGAATGGGCGGTGATCGACAACCTGACCTCGGGCCGGGCGGGGCTGGCCATCGCCTCGGGCTGGCAGCCGGACGATTTCGTGCTGCGCCCGGAAAACGCCCCGCCGAACAACAAGACCGCGCTGGCCCAGGGAATCGACCAGCTGCGCCGGCTGTGGCGCGGCGAGGCGGTCGAGTTCCCGCGCAAGGACGGCAGCCTGTTCGGCGTGGTGACGCAGCCGCGTCCGGTGCAGAAGGAACTGCCGCTGTGGATGACCGTCGCCGGCAACCCGGAAACCTGGGTCGAGGCCGGGCGGCTGGGCATGAACGTGCTGACCCATCTGCTGGGGCAAAGCATCGACACGGTCGCGGCGCGGATCAAGGATTACCACGCCGCACTGCGCGAGGCCGGCCATGACCCGGCGCGCTTCACCGTCACGCTGATGCTGCATACCTGCCTGGCCGAGGATCGCGAGACGGCGCGCGAGATCGCCCGCGAGCCGATGAAGAACTACCTGAAAAGCGCCGCGGCGCTGGTCAAGCAATATGCCTGGGATTTCCCGGCCTTCCGCCGCCCGGCGGGCATGACCAACCCGATGGCCATCGACCTCGGCTCGCTCTCCGAGGAAGAGCTGGACGGCATCCTGGAATTCGCTTTCCTGCGCTATTTCGAAGATTCCGGCCTTTTCGGCTCGATCGAGGACGGCATCGCCCGGGTCGAACAGCTGAAGGCGATCGGCGTGGGCGAGATCGCCTGCCTGATCGACTACGGCATCGCGCCCGAGCAGGTCATGGCCGGCTTCCCGCTGCTGGCGCGGCTGCGGGCCGAGGTGAACCCGCATGGCGAGGAACCCGAGGACGGCGATTTCTCGATCGCGGCGCAGATCCGGCGCTGGAAGGTCACGCATCTGCAATGCACGCCCAGCATGGCGCGCATCCTGGTCTCGGACCCGCAGGTGGCGGCGGCGATGGCCGGGCTGACATGCGTGATGGTGGGGGGCGAGGCGCTGCCGCCCTCGCTGCTGGCCGAAATCAAGGCGGCCACGCGGGCGCGGGTGCTGAACATGTACGGCCCGACCGAGACGACGATCTGGTCCACGGTGGCCGAGCTGACCGATGCGGCCGAGGTGACGCTGGGCCGGCCGATCGCCAATACCCAGCTTTACGTGCTGGACGCCGACGGTGTGCCGGTCCCCCCCGGCGCGCAGGGCGAGCTTTGGATCGGCGGCCATGGTGTGACCCGCGGCTATTGGCGGCGCGAGGACCTGACTGCGGCGGCTTTCCGTCCCGATCCCTTCGTGCCCGCGGATCGCGGCGCGCCCTGGGGCGCGCGCATGTATCGCACAGGCGATCTGGTGCGCTGGCGCGAGGATGGCGGCCTCGACTATATCGGCCGCGCCGACCACCAGGTGAAGCTGCGCGGCTTCCGCATCGAGCTGGGCGAGATCGAGGCGCAGCTGGCCGCCCAGCCCGGCGTGCGCGAGGCGGTGGCGCTGGTGCGCGAGGATGCCCCCGGCGACAAGCGGCTGGTGGCCTATGTCACCGGCGCGGGCGAGTTGTGCGAGAAGGGGCTGCGCGAGGCGCTGCTGGCGCATCTGCCGGCGCATATGGTGCCGGGGCGGATCGTGCGGCTGGAAAAGATGCCGCTGACCCCGAACCGCAAGATCGACCGCAAGCATCTGCCGGTGCCGGGGACCATCGCCTCCGCTCCGGTGGCGCCGCCGACCGTCGAGGCCACCACTGCTGTCGCCGCCAACGCCCCGACCGAGGATCTGGCGCAGGCGGTGCAGGCGCTGTGGTCCGAGGTGCTGGGCGTCGAGCAGATCGGCCCGCGCGACAACTTCTTCGCCTTGGGCGGGCATTCGCTGCTGGCGATCCAGCTGCACCGGACCATGCGGGACCGGCTGGCGCTGCCGCGGCTGGGGGTGACGGATATCTTCCGCTTCCCGGTCATGGCGGATTTCCTGAAGCACGTCGCCGCGCTGGCGCCGGCGAACAATGCCGCTCCGGCGGTGGCGGTGTCGGCCCCTGTGGCCCCTGTGCGCCCCGAGCCCGAGGCGGTCGGGGCCGGTGACGATGCCATGGCCCGGCGCCGGGCCTTGCGGGCGCAATTGCGCGGCGGGCGGTGAGCGGCGCCGAGGCGCTCGAGGCGCTGGCCCGCCGCCTGCTGCCCGCGGGTCATGGCTGCGCGGTGCTGCCGCTGACGGCCGAGCCCGCGCCGCTTTTGCCCGAGGAGGCGGGGGCTATCGCCCGCGCCGTCCCGAAGCGGCGGCGCGAGTTCGCCTTGGGGCGCATGGCGCTGCGCGCGGCGATCCGGCAGGCCGGGCATGACCTGCCGGCGGATCGACCCATCCCGGCGCGTTCCGACCGCCGGCCGGACCTGCCGCCGGGCATCCGCGCCAGCCTGTCGCATGGCGGCGATTACTGCATCGCCATCGCCGCCCCACCCGGCGGGGCCAGCGTCGGCGTCGATCTGGAGCCTTGCGACCGCGCCCTTCCGGAAGGTCTGGCCGAGACCATCATGCCCTTTCGCCTGAACGGGGCCGGGGATGCCTTGCTGGCCTTTTGCGCCAAGGAGGCGATGTTCAAGGCGCAATATCCGCTGACAGGGCGAATGCTGGACTTCCGCGCGGTCCCGGTGGTGATCGATGCGCTGCGGTTCCGCGCCTGCATGGGCGACCGGCTGATTGGCGGGCGCTGGGGGCGGGCGGCGGGCTATTGGCTGGCGCTCAGCCTGTGGCGCGGCTGAACAGCGTCGCCAGACGCCGGGCGGATTCGCGGATGTCGTGGCGTTCCGTGACGCGGGCGCGGGCCGAGGCGCCCATGCGTTCCAGCGTGGCGTGGTCGGTTTCGGCGGCTTGCAGCATGGTTTCGGCCAGGGCCTCGGCATCGCCGGCGGGGACCAGCCAGCCCTCTTGTCCGGGGCGGACCAGTTCGGGAATGCCGGCGATATAGGTGGCGATCACCGGGCGGGCGCAGGCCATGGCCTCCATGATGACCACCGGCAGGCCCTCGGCGAAGCTGGGGGTGACCAGCGCATGCGCGGCCTCCATGGCGGCGCGGACGCCGGCCTCGTCCTGCCAGCCGAGCAGGCGGACGGCCTCGCCCATGCCCTCGGCCGCGATCAGCGCCTCGATCTGCGGGCGCAGCTCGCCGTCGCCGACCAGCGACAGGCGCAGCGCGGGATTGCGCCGCCAGGCCAGGGCGAAGGCGCGGATCAGCAGGCCGAATCCCTTCTGCTCGGCGAAACGTCCGACCGCGACCATGTGAAGCGCGCCCGGGGGGAGCGGCGAAGGCTTTGCCCAGCGGGGCAGATCAAGCCCGCAATGCACCACATGCACCTTTTCCCAATCTTCAGCGGCCGACCAGCGGAAGATTTGCGAGCGGCCATAGCTGCTGACCGCAATGCAGAACTCCGCCAGCGCCAGCTTGCCGCCCAGGTCCAGGGCCAGGCTATTGTCGAATTCCTCTGGACCGTGGACGGTAAAGCTGAAGCGCGGGCCGCCCAGCAAGCGGGCATAGGCCGCGACCCGGGCCGAGTTCGTGCCGAAATGCGCGTGGATATGCGCAAGCCCCAGCGCCTTGGCCCGGGCGGCGACATGGGCACCCTCGGCCAGATAGATGATCTGCCGCACCAGGCTGGATTCCCCGGCCCGCGCCCGGCGCCGCGCCAGGCGCATGGCGCGGAAGAATCGCGCAGGATTTTCCAGAGCTTGCCGCGCAAGCCCGGCGAGCAGCCGCTTGCCACCGGCCTCAAGCACCCGCTCGGTCCGGGCATGCTCGGCGCGGTCGGCGGGATCGGTCAATGCGGCCGGATCGCCGCGCATGGCGAATCGGTGCACCTGCAGGCCCTGCGCCTCCAGGGCCGCGATCTCGCGCCGGATGAAGCTGTGCGAGGGGCGGGGATAGGTATTGACCAAATAGCCGATTCGCAAGGCGGCAGGCTCCAATTCAAAGGAAAATGCTCAACTGTCGCGGTATTCAAACACCATGCAGGCTGGATTGCGCTGATTTTTGCTTAAGAATGAGCGGATATGCAGTAAGAGGGAATACGGCACTAAAGTTTGTCTAGCGATTCGTTTTTTCTTTGGCACTATTGATCCAAGGACCTGTGCATTTTGAGGAGAGCACCTCTGACCGGCATCTTGACCATTGGCGTTGCAGTTGCGCTGGCCAGCGCGGTGATCGGGGCTGTGGCCTTTGATCTGTCGCTCTGGACTGCCCTGCTGGTTTATTCCGTCAGTGGAACCGCCGCCACGCTTTTCGTCGCATGGCGGCGCCTCAGATGCATCGAGCGGCATGAGGCCGAGGCCGGCCGGACCGCTCAGTAGCCGGTGCAGCGCAGGACCACGCCCACCGTCTTGGCGATGATGGTCACATCCCCGGCAAGGCTGAGCTCTCCGGCATAGCGGGCGTCGAAGGTGGCGCGGGCCGCGAAGGTGCTGTCGTTGCGGTCCGAGATCTGCCAGAGCCCGGTCACGCCCGGCCGCAGGTGATAATAATCCGCCCCGGGATAAAGCTGCGCCTGCTCGATCATCATCGGCCGCGGACCGACGATGCTCATGTCGCCGCGCAGCACGTTCCACAGTTGCGGCAGCTCGTCCAGAGAGGTCTTGCGCAGGAAGCGGCCGGTCGAGGTGATGCGCGGATCGTTCTTCAGCTTCTGGGTCAGATCCCATTCGGTCTTGGCCTCGGGGTTCGCGGCCAGATATTCGGCCAGGCGCTTGTCGGCATCCTCGACCATGGTGCGCAGCTTCCACAGCCGGAAGTTGCGGCCCGAGCGTCCGACCCGCAGTTGGGTATAGAAGGGCTTTTCCCCATGGCACAGGATGACGATGGCAAGGATCATCACCACCGGCAGGACAATCGGTGCGGCCAGAACAACGGCCGCAATGTCCAGGGGACGCTTGAGAAAGCGGGCATAAAAAGATCGGACCCCCATGGGTTCGCCGATGGTTCCGCCGGGGTCCGATTGCAGCACCGAGCCGATCGTCTCGATATCAAAATCCGTGGTGTGCCGCATTTTGAAAACCTGTCCTAATCACTACTGGCGCAGTATAGCCGTGCATTTGAATAAAACTAGAACGAATTGAGGCACTGACGAAAAGTATAGGTTCTTTTTAAAACAATGACTTATCTGAAAGAACCGGAGGGCTGCGCGGCCCTTACCCTAGGTAAACATGATGTGAGAATCCGTGATCGCCGCGGTCTTTGGGCAAGCAATTGGTTGTCTTGGGTCGATATTGGCAACTGCCGGTTGAATTGCGGTCTTGGGGCAATTCTGCGATAACGGCGCGCAGGCAGGTAATTCACAATCGAGGGTTGTTAATATGGCGGGGTTTTTGCAATTTTTAATTGAGGGCGTCTCGGCTTTCTACATCGGCCACAGCCTCGTCAGCCCCACGGTTCCCGGCATGATGCAGAATCTGCTGCACGAATCCGTCGAGATGCAGATCATTAACGGCGCCCCGCTGGAGATCCAATGGACGGACGCGCGGCACGCCCAGGGCGTGAACGGGCGCGAATGGCTGCCGAATCACGCGGTCGGCGCGCTCATCATCACCGAGCGCGTGCCGCTGGCCCCGGCGATGGATTATCACGACAGCGCCGGCTATGCCGCGAAATGGGTGGCGCTGGCGCGGCAGTCGAACCCGGATGTGAAGCCCTATCTCTACCAGACCTGGGACCATATCGAGCCGGGCTCGACGCGGCCCTGGCGCGACCGCATCCTGGCGGACCTGCCGCTATGGCAGGCGATCGCCGATCGGGTGAACGAGGACCTGCCGGAGGGAGGGGAGCCGATGCGGCTGATCCCGGCCGGCCTGGGCATGGTGCGGCTGCATGATGCCATCGAGGCCGGCAAGGTGCCCGGCGCCCGCTCGATCCGCGACTTTTTCCGCGACGACATCCATCCGACCGAGGCGGGAGGCTTCTATTTCATCGCGATGATCCATTACGCGACGTTGACCGGCCAGAGCCCGGTGGGGCTGACGAACCGGATCCCCGGCGGCGGCGGCCCCTATCCCGAGGTGCCGAAGGAGCAGGCCGCCGTGCTGCAACAGCTTGCCTGGGAGGTGGTGCGGGACTTCGCGGCCGACTAGCGCCCGCGCGCCCATTCCTGGCGGTTGCGCCCCATGCGAACCGCCAGCGCGACGGCGGCATAGGTCGCGAAGCCCAACGGATCTGCGGCGGCAAGGCGCAGCAGCTCGCCCTTGCTGGGGCGGACATGGCCCTGCCGGGAGGGCAGGTCGGGGAACAGCCGGGCGATCTCGGCCACGCCCATGTCCTGGCGCCGGCGCACGCGGACCAGCGGCGAAAAGCCCTCGACCAGCGGCCATTCATAGGGCTCGTCCACCAGGAACCGCTCGGCTTCCGCGAATTGCAGCCGGGCGAAGGTATCGTCCGAGATGATCTGCGGGAATGCCCCCCAGCGCGCCCGCCCTGCCTCGTTCACCGCGAAAAGCCCCGCTCCGGTGACGCCTTGGGCCACGAAGGGCAGCTTCTGCCAGAACCGGGCATAGGCGCGCGATACGGCGCTGCGCGCCGGGGCGACCACCAGCCGCCCGCCGGCATAGCGCGGCTCGTCCGCGTCCAGCACGCGGACGAGCCCCGACAGCAGCCGCGGCCCCATGCGGATATCGGCATCCAGATACAGCCGGATCCCCGGGCCGGCGCAGGCGTCGCCATGGTTCAGCGCGCCGATCTTGCCCCCCTGCGCCAGTTCCTCGACCCGCAGCTGCCAGCCGCGGGCGGCAAAGCCGGGCTGCCGGGCGCGGGCGCGGGCGGCGGTATCGTCGCTGCAGCCGTTGGCGATCACGATGACTTCGACCGGACCCCGGTGGTCCTGGGCCAGGATGTGCCCGAGACAGGCGCCGATATAGTCCGCCTCGTCATGGGCGGGCAGGATGATGGAGCAGGGGGGCGTCATCGGGCTGGGACCGGGCTTTCGGGCCGGCCGCGGCCGAATCGCCCGCCGCGGCCGTCCTGGGTGGATAATCGCGGGGCCGGGCCCGCCCCGATGTCGGAGCCGGGGCGGCCGGCCCGCCGCGACACGGGGATTCCGCCGCGCCGGGCCGGGAAATGCGGCGCATTCTTGTTATCGGGCGTGTTTTCGGTTGTCGCGTTCATGGCCGGGACGCTACCATGCCGCTGCCGTGAAAGTCATCGGCAGGCCGCAGTCCCCGGGACGGCGCCGTTTCATCAGAGGCAGAGGGGCCACAGGTTTGACGCCTGCGACAGGGAATGACCCGGACAGGACGCCGGCAGGACAGGCTGCGCCGGAAGCGGCGCGGGGCCATGTCTCCAGCAAGTTCATCCGGCGCGAGGCGGCGCTGGCCGCTTCGGACGCGAAACATGCCAAGATCATCGCGCAGCGATTCTCGCTGCTGCGCACCCGCATCCTGCGCGAGATGCGCAGCCGCGGCTGGAGCAAGCTCGCCGTGGTGCCGGTGACGCCGGGCGCGGGCGGCACCTTCGTGGCGGTGAACCTGGCGCTGGCGCTGGCGCGCCAGCCGCATACGCAGGTGGCGCTGATCGACCTCGACCTCGGCCAGCCGGAGGTCGCGGGCCAGCTGGGCGTGCCGGGCTGCGGCGCGGTCTCGGCGGCGCTGCGCGAGGGCGGCGACCTGGACGCGCTGGTCTCGCGCGTGGACGAGGCGCCGAACCTCGCGGTTCTGGCGCCGGCGCGGGCCGAGCCGGGCGCGGCCGAGCTGCTGCAGGACGAGGCGCTGGCCCGGGCCATGCACCGGCTGCACGACAGCCACCCGGCCGAGATCGCCATCATCGACACCGCCGCGCTTCTGGGCGAGGATGCGGCGCTGGCTGCGCTGCCGCTGGCCGATGCGCTGCTGCTGGTGGCGGACGGGCGCCGCGGCACCGCCGCCGACATGGCGGAATGCGAACGGCTTCTCGTCGGCATGCCGCCGGTGATGGGCGTGGTCCTGAACAAGTCGGAAGACTGAATTTAAGAAAGACAGGGTTCGAGATTTGGGACCGATTCAATCCTTGCAGGATCTGATCTCGATGGTCTGGCGGCGCTTGCCGCTGGTCCTGACGATCCTGGTCCTGGGCGTGCTGATTTCCTTTTACCTGATCACCTCCTCGCCCCGCGTCTACGAGGCCTCGGCGGTCATCCAGCTGGACATGCCGGCCGCGATCGACCAGGGCAGCGACAGCTCGTTGCCGGCCTCGCGCCGCGTGCAGCTGATCGAGCAGCGCCTGATGGCGCGCGCCAACCTGCGCGAGGTGATCGAGCGGCTGGGCCTGTTCGCCGATTCCCCGCTGAGCGAGACCGAAAGGCTGGGCGCGCTGCGCAGCTCGACCCGGATCGAAAGCATCACCGCACCCGGCGTTTCGGTCGATTCCCGCATGTCGCTGGCGGCCATCGTCATCACCGCCCAGGCCGAGACCCCGGCCATGGCCGCCGCCCTCGCCAATGACTTCGCCAACAGCGTGGTGAACCGCGACCGCGAGAACCGCCAGCTGCGCATCCTGGAATCGCAGGAATACCTGCGCAACGAAGAGGCGCGCCTGAACGAGCAGCTTTCCGCACAGGAACGCAAGGTGGTGGAGTTCAGTGCCCGCAACGAGGATTCGCTGCCCACCTCGCAGGAATTCCTGCAGACCGAGCTGGCCCAGCTGACCGAGATGGAGACGACGCTGGACCGCGACGTCATGACCCTGCAGCGCGAGCGGCTGTCGCTGGAGGCGGGGGGCACGGCCTCCGAGGCGCGCCCCTCGGCCTCGCTGGTGCAGCAGATCCGCTCGGCCGAGATCGAGCTGGCGCAGGCGCGCCGGACGCTGTCGCCGAACCACCCCGAGATCAAGCGGCTGGAGGAGATCCTGGACCGTCTGAACAGCGGCGGCGGCAGCGGCGGCTCGGACGTGATCCGCCGCCAGGCCGAACTGATCGACGCCCAGCTCGCCAAGCTGAACGAGCAGAAGGCCGGGATCGCGGCGCGCCGGGTCGAGATCGACCGCGCCCGCGCCCGCGCGCCCGAAGTCACCCGCGAGCTCGAGGCGATGAACCGCCAGCAACGCCGCCTGCAGGACCGCTATAACGAGATCTCGCGCCAGCTGGCCCAGGTCGAGACCCAGCAGATGCTGATGGAGAACGACCAGACCGAGCGTTTCGTGCTGCTGGAGCGCGCCCTGCCGCCGGAATATCCCGCCATGTCCAACCGCAAGAAAAGCGCGGTCATGGGGGTGGGCGGCAGCATGGCGCTGGCGCTGACCGTGGCCTTCGTGCTGGAGTTGCTGAACCCGGTCCTGCGGCGCAGCGACCAGTTCGCCCGCGCCACCGGCACGCGGCCGGTCATCTCGCTGCCCTATCGGCTGTCCAGCGCCGACCTGCGCGCCCGCCGGCTGCGCAACATCTACATGGTCGCGCTGCTGGTGCTGGGGGCGCTGGTCGCGCTGTGGCTGATCGGCAAGATTCCCGGCCTGCCCTCGCCCGGCGTGGTCAGCATGCCGACCGACGGGATGGGCTGATGAGCCAGCCCGGCGGAACCGAAAGCCCCGGCGAGGCGCCGCGCAAGAGCCTCGCCTCGCGGGCTCTGGGCAGCGGCGCCTGGTCCATGGCCAATTTCGGCCTGGGCCAGATCATGCGGCTGGGGTCGAACCTGATCCTGACGCGCATCCTCAGCCCCGACGATTTCGGCCTGATGGCGCTGGTGACCAGCTTCCTGATCGGGCTGAGCATGTTCAGCGACATGGGTTTCGGTCCGTCGATCATGCAGAGCAAGCGCGGCGACGACCCGGATTTCCTCGACACCATCTGGACGCTGAAGATCATCCGCGGCTTCCTGATCTTCCTGGCGGCGATGGCGATGGCCTGGCCGCTGGCCTGGTTCTACGACGCCTCGCTCTTTGGCTGGGTGTTCCCGGTGGCGGCCACCTCGATGATCGTCGGGGGGTTCCTGCCGACACGGATCGACACCGCCGCCCGCCATCTGCAGCTGGGCCGGCTGACGGTGATCGAACTGTGCAACCAGCTCATCGGCATCCTGCTGACCATCGCCGCCGCGCTGATCCTGCAATCGGTCTGGGCGCTGGTCTGGGGCAATGTGCTGGGCGCCTTTGCCCAGCTGCTGATGTTCCGCCTGTTCCTGCCCGGCCACCGCAACCGCTTCCGGATGGAGCCCGAGGCCCGCGCCGAGGTGATGAAATTCGGCAAGTGGATCTTTTTCAGCACCATCTGCGGCTTCCTGCTGTTCCAGGGCGACCGCATCATCCTGGGCCGGGTGCTGACGCTGCATCAGCTGGGCATCTACAATATCGGCCTGTTCCTGGCCACGGTTCCGGCCATGCTGGGCTCGTCCATCGCCAGCCGGCTGTTCATTCCGATGTATCGCCAGCACCCGCCGGCCGAGGGTCCCGAGAATGCCCGCATCCTGGCCCGCACCCGCGCCGGTCTGACCGCGCTGCTGCTGGTGGCGGCGGTGGTGCTGGCTTGGGCCGGGCCGCCGCTGGTCGATCTGCTCTATGATCGGCGCTATGTCGCGGCGGGCGGCATCCTGGTCGCCGTCGCCTGTATCCAGATGCTGCAGGTCATCCCGATCAGCTATGAATATTCGGCGCTCGCCGCCGGGGATTCGCGGGGCTTCTTCATCATGCAATCCTCGCGGGCGGTGATCTATTTCACCCTGGTCGTCACCGGGGCGGCGCTTTACGGCCTGCCGGGCCTGCTGATCGGCCAGGCGCTGTCGCAGGTGTTCTGCTATCCGGTGACGGTCTGGCTGGCGCGCCGGCACGGCTGCTGGGACCCGCGGCACGATCTGGTCGCCGCCATGATCGCCCTGGTCGCGGCCGCGGCCGCGCTGGCCGGGCATCACGGCGCGGTGCTGGCCGCCATGTCGCCCTGACGGGCATCGCCGGCCATTTTCCCTCTTCCGGTTCCGCTTGCCCTGGCGCTATTGCTGCCGGAACGTCACGAGGAGGCACCGGATGAGCGACGACAACACCCCGCGCAAGTCCCGCATCACGCGGGAAGAGGCTCTGGCCTATCACCTGGAGCCCCGTCCGGGCAAATACGACATCGTCGCCTCGACCCCGATGGCGACGCAGCGCGACCTGTCGCTGGCCTATTCCCCCGGCGTGGCGGTGCCCGTCGAGGCCATCGCCGAACGGCCCGAAACCGCCTATGACTATACCGTCAAGGGCAACATGGTCGCCGTGGTCTCGAACGGCACGGCGATCCTCGGCCTTGGCAATCTGGGCGCGCTGGCCTCGAAGCCGGTGATGGAGGGCAAGGCGGTGCTGTTCAAGCGCTTCGCCGACGTGAACGCCATCGACATCGAGCTGGACACCGAGGATCCGGATCAGATCATCAACGCCGTGCGGCTGATGGGCCCGACCTTCGGCGGCATCAACCTCGAGGACATCAAGGCGCCGGAATGCTTCATCATCGAGCAGCGGCTCAAGGAAGTCATGGACATCCCGGTCTTCCATGACGACCAGCACGGCACGGCGGTGATCTGCGCGGCGGGTCTGATCAACGCGCTGGAGCTGTCGGGCAAGAAGATCGAGGACGTGCGCATCGTGCTGAACGGCGCCGGCGCGGCCGGCATCGCCTGTCTGGAGCTGCTGAAATCCATGGGCGCGCGGCATGAGAACTGCATCATGTGCGACACCAAGGGCGTGATCTACCAGGGCCGCACCGAGGGCATGAACCAGTGGAAATCCGCCCATGCCGTGGTGACCGAGGCCCGGACGCTGGAAGAGGCGATGAAGGATGCAGACGTGTTCCTGGGCGTTTCGGCCAAGGGGGCGGTGACGCAGGACATGGTGCAGAGCATGGCCGAGAACCCGGTCATCTTCGCCATGGCCAACCCCGATCCCGAGATCACCCCCGAGGAGGCGCATGCCGTCCGCCCCGACGCCATCGTCGCGACCGGGCGGTCGGACTACCCGAACCAGGTCAACAACGTCCTGGGCTTTCCCTATCTGTTCCGCGGCGCGCTGGACATCCATGCCCGCGCCATCAATGACGAGATGAAGATCGCCTGCGCCCGCGCGCTGGCCGAACTGGCGCGCGAGGACGTGCCGGACGAGGTCGCCGTGGCCTATGGCCGCAAGCTGCAATTCGGCCGCGACTATATCATCCCGACGCCCTTCGACCCGCGGCTGATCCATGTCGTTCCGCCGGCCGTGGCCAAGGCAGGCATGGATACCGGCGTCGCCCGCCGGCCGATCATCGACATGGAGGGCTATGTCCAGTCGCTCAAGGCGCGGATGGACCCGACCGCGGCGATCCTGCAGGGCATCCATGCCCGCGCCCGCCAGGCCCAGGCCCGGATGATCTTTGCCGAGGGCGACGACCCGCGTGTGCTGCGCGCCGCCGTCGCCTGGCAGCGCGGCGGCATGGGCCAGTCCATCGTCGTCGGGCGCGAAACCGACGTGAAGGAGAAGCTGGAGGCCGCCGGTCTGGGCGACGCCGCGCGCGAGATCGCCGTGGTCAATGCCGGCAATTCCCGGCATCTGGAGCAATATCACGAGACGCTCTACGCCCGGTTGCAGCGCAAGGGCTATGACCGCGAGGATGCGGTCAAGCTGGCCAATCGCGACCGGCATGTCTTCGCTTCGCTGATGCTGGCGCATGGCCATGGCGACGGGCTGGTGACCGGCGCGACGCGCAAGAACGCGCATGTGCTGTCGCAGATTGGCATGGTCTTCGACGTTACCCCGGCCGACGGCGCCGTGGGCATCACCGCGGTCCTGCACAACGGCCGTATCATCCTGATGGGCGACACGCTGGTGCATGAATGGCCCGAGGCCGAGGACCTGGCCGACATCGCCACCCGCGGCGCCCATGTGGCGCGCGGCCTGGGGCTGGAGCCGAAGGTCGCCTTCCTGTCCTTCTCGAACTTCGGCTATCCGGTCAGCGAGCGGGCGGTGAAGATGGCCCATGCCACCGAGGTGCTGGATGCGCGCCGCGTCGATTTCGAATATGAGGGCGAGATGACCGTGGACGTGGCGCTGAACCCGTCGCAGGCAGCGAAATACCCGTTCTCGCGACTGAAGGGGCCGGCCAACGTGTTGGTGGTGCCGGCACGGCATTCGGCCTCGATCTCGGTGAAGCTCTTGCAGGAGATGGCGGGGGCGACGGTGATCGGCCCGATCCTGACCGGGGTGCCGCAGCCGATCCAGATCTGCTCGACCGGCTCGACCGTGAACGACATCCTGAACATGGCCGCCATTGCGGCGGGCCGGCTGGGGCAGGTGAAATAGGCCCGGAACGGAAAAGCGCCCCCGAAACGGGGGCGCTTTCTTCCTTGCGTCGGGATCAGAACCGATAAGAGGCGCGCAGCTGCACCAGGTCGAGGTCCAGATCGTTGCCACTTGCGCCGGTGCTGTCCTCAAGCACGTCCTTGAAGTCGTTGCGGGTATATTCCGCGCCGACGGTGAAACGCTCGGCCACCTTGTAATCGACACCGATGCCGTAGGTCAGGCCGGTATCCGAGAACTCGTCCGTCTTCAGCTTGGCGGCGCCCACGGTGACATAGGGCAGGAACTTGCCCATGTCGGCGCCGGCGCGCAGCCGCAGCCGGGTCAGGTCGCCGTCGCTGTAGTCATTGTCCGGCGAGATGCGGTTGTAATCCAATTCGCCGCCCAGCACGAACTTGCCAAAGCCGCGCTGATAGCCGGCATGCAGGCCATAGCCGTCGAAATCGCCGAAATCGGCCAGCGCGCCGCGATCGCCCAGATCGCCCGAGCCCTGCCCGTATTGCAGACCGGCGTAGAAGCCCGTCCAGTCGCTCGCCTCGATCGTCATCGGCGGAGCGACGGGCGCGACCACCGGCTGCTCGACCACCGGAGCGGCATAGCCGCCTGCATATGCCCCACCCGCCAGCAGCGAGATCAGCGTTGCGTAACCAATTGTTTTCATTTTGAGCTCTCCATTTCTTTCGGGCTGTTGGTCGCCCAGATCACTCGGCCCTATGCCTATCACCCGGCTCGCCGATTGGAAGGTTTTGCGGCGCCGCAGCACGGACACGTGCGAAGCGGTGACCGGCCCCCGGTAGCGCGACAGGGGAAATGCAGAGGGATGAACGGCTTAGCCGCTCAAGCGGATTTGAGCAGGCGTGATCGGGTAAACCTGTTGTTTTTCAGCTTGTTGCTGTTGTTAACGAATGTTGCCGAATCGTCAGTCTTGCGCGTCGCCGAAACATTCCCCGCGCTTGGCCTGACGCTGGCGTTCGCGGAATCGGGCGCGGTCGGCCTCGGAATATTCGCCGGCGCAGCGGTGGCAGCTGACGCCTTCCTCGTATTCCGGGCGGTCGCGATCCTCGGGCGCCAGGGGCCGGCGGCAGGCGTGGCAAAGCGCGTGGCGGCCCGGCCGCAACCCGTGGCCCAGGCTCACCCGCTTGTCGAAGACGAAGCATTCGCCGCGCCAGAGGCTGTCCTTTTCGGGCACCTCCTCCAGGTATTTCAGGATGCCGCCTTTGAGGTGAAAGACCTCGGGCACGCCCTCGCCCAGCAGGAAATTCGTGGATTTCTCGCAGCGGATGCCGCCGGTGCAGAACATGGCGATGCGCTTGCCCGCGAAGCGGTCGCGGTTCTGGCGCCACCATTCCGGAAAGTCGCGAAAGCTGCGGGTGCCGGGATCGACGGCGCCGGCGAAACTGCCGATTTCGACCTCGTAATCGTTGCGGGTGTCGATCACCGCCACGTCGGGGGCGCTGATCAGCGCGTTCCAGTCCTGCGGGGCGACATAGCGGCCGACCGCGGCGGTGGGATCGACCTCGGGCTGGCCCATGGTGACGATCTCGCGCTTCAGCCGCACCTTCATGCGGCCGAAGGGCATGGTCTCGGCGGTGCTTTCCTTCCAGTCCAGCCCCGCGCAGCCGGGCAGGGCGCGGATATGCGCCAGCACCGCGTCCAGCCCCGCGCGGGTGCCGGCGATGGTGCCGTTGATCCCCTCGGGCGCCAGCAGCAGCGTGCCCCTGACCCCGTTCGAGCAGGCGCATCTGGCCAGCGGCGCCTTCAGCGCGGCGGGGTCGGGAAAGCGGGTGAAATGGTAAAGCGCGGCAACGATCAGCATGGGCTGGCCATAGCGCCGCGCCGGGGTGCAATCAAGTTGCCGCATTGACGCCCCCGCCGCCTGCGCCTACCAATTTTCTTGGGAAAAACAGGAGAGGCGCCATGGCCAAAGCCCTGATCGTCATCGACATGCAGCTGGATTTCTGCCCGGGCGGGCGGCTTGCCGTGGCCGGCGGGGACGAGATCGTTGCGCCGATCAACGACCTGATGGCGGATTTCGACGCCGTGGTGCTGACCCAGGACTGGCATCCCCATGACCATGCCAGCTTTGCCGACAACCATCCCGACGCCGCCGCATTTTCGCAAGTCGAGATGCCCTACGGCCCGCAGGTGCTGTGGCCGGCGCATTGCGTGATCGGCTCGGCCGGGGCGGGGTTCCATCCGACGCTGGCCGTCGATTGCGCCGATCTGGTGATCCGCAAGGGCTTCCGGCCGCAGATCGACAGCTATTCCGCGTTTTTCGAGAACGACCACCGCACCCCCACCGGCCTGGCCGGCTATCTGCGCGAGCGCGGGCTGGACGACCTGACCTTCGTCGGCCTTGCGCATGATTTCTGCGTCGCGTGGTCGGCCGTCGATGCGGCGAAGCTGGGCTTCACGGCCACCGTGATCGAGGAGGCCACCCGTGCCATCGACCTGAACGGCTCGCGCGAGGCGGCGCGCGAGACCATGCGCAAGGCAGGGGTGACACTCGCATGATGATCCCGACGGTCGATATCGCCACCCGCGTCTATAACCACAAGTGGAAGATCGACCCGATCGTCCGCTCGCTGATCGACGACGATTTCTACAAGCTGCTGATGTGCCAGTCGGTGTTCCGCAACCGGCCCGACACGCAGGTGACCTTCAGCCTGATCAACCGCACCAGCCGCATCCGCCTGGCCGAGCTGATCGACGAGGGCGAGCTGCGCGAGCAGCTGGACCATGTCCGCGGCCTGTCGTTGACGCGGGGCGAAAGCACCTGGCTGCGCGGCAATACCTTCTACGGCAAGCGGCAGATGTTCCGCCCGGATTTCATGGAGTTCCTGGAGAACCTGCGCCTGCCGGCCTATCACTTGGAAAAGCGCGACGGCCAGTATGAGCTGATCTTCGAGGGGCGTTGGCCCGAGGTCATGCTGTGGGAGATCCCGGCGCTGGCCATCATCATGGAGTTGCGGAGCCGCGCCGTCCTGAAGGACATGGGCCGGTTCGAGTTGCAGGTGCTCTATGCCCGGGCCATGGCCCGGCTTTGGGAAAAGATCGAGGAATTGCGCACGCTCGGCCCCGACCTGCGCATCGCCGATTTCGGCACGCGGCGGCGGCACAGCTTCCTGTGGCAGGACTGGTGCGTGCAGGCCATGGTCGAGGGCTTGGGCGACCAGCGCTTCATCGGCACCTCGAACTGCCTGATCGCCATGCGCCGCGACATCGAGGCCATCGGCACCAATGCCCATGAACTGCCGATGGTCTATGCCGCGCTGGCCGATACGGACGAGGAATTGCGCCGGGCGCCCTATCGCGTGCTTGCCGACTGGCACGAGGAACATGACGGGATGCTGCGCATCATCCTGCCCGACACCTATGGCACCAAGGGCTTTCTGGACCACGCGCCGGACTGGCTGGCCGGCTGGACCGGCATCCGCGTCGACAGCGGCGACCCGGCCGAGGGCGCCGAGACGGCGATCCGCTGGTGGCAGGACCGCGGCGAGGATCCGAGCGACAAGCTGATCATCTTCTCGGACGGGCTGGATGTCGAGAAGATCAAGGACCTGTTCCAGCGCTTCCACGGCAGGGTGAAGGTCAGCTTCGGCTGGGGCACCTTGCTGACCAACGACTTCCGCGGGCTGGTGCCGGGCGACGGGCTGGCGCCGTTCTCGCTGGTCTGCAAGGCGGTGGCGGCCGAGGGGCGGCCGACCGTCAAGCTTTCGGACAATCCCGAAAAGGCCACCGGACCCCAGGACGAGATCGAACGTTACAAGCGCATCTTCGGCGTCGGCCGGCAGCAGCGCATGGACGTGGTGGTCTAGACGGGGAAATGGACAGGCCCCGGCATATGGGGTCCGGGGCCTTGGGCGTCAGCGCGAAAGCGCCGGTTGCAGCGCGCGACGGTTGGCAGCATGGCGCTTGGCGAGCTGCCGTCCCTCGCGACCGTTGCCCAGACGGCGGGCGGGCTCGCGCGCGCCGCTCTCGGACAACAGTCCGGGGAACAGCGCCAGGATTTCGGCACGGGCCTCGGGCGAGACCGATTTCAGCGCCTCGGGGCCGGTGAACAGCGATTCGGTCAGCGCGCCTTCCGAGCAGACGATCTCGTGCCGGTCGAACAGCAGGTGGTAATAGGTCAGCGCCTCGCAATCATCGACCAGCTCGATGCCGTCGATCCCGGTCAGGTGCTTGGCCGCGACCAGGACCTCGGCCGCGCCGCAGATGCGCTCGGCGATCTTCGAGCTGACCAGGATGCGGTGCTGCTGCGAGACGTAAAGGTCGCGGCTGGGCAGGCCCGAGCCAAGCGCGCCGGCGCGGATGCGCACCGGGCGCATCTTCTCGAAGGCCCGCAGCAAGGCGCTTTCGACCGGCTTCGAGCCGATCCAGCGCAGCGGCTGCGCGCCATGGTCGCGGGTGACGACCATGTCGCCGATCCGCAGCGCCTCGACCGGCACCTGGCCGCGCTGGGTCAGGATCAGCGTGCCGTGGCGGAAGCAGATGAAGGCCGGCGCGCCTTCGAGCCCGTAGCGCGAGGTGTCGAGCCGGTCGAAATCGCTGCGCACATAGCTGGTCAGGGTGATCGACTGGATCGGCTTGCTGGTGACGCCGTCGATCTCGGCCTGCGCGGCCGTGGCGGGCGGCGGCACCAGCACCAGGTTGCCGTCGGTGTCCTGCAGGATGCGCAGCTGCACATTGCGGGCGCTGGTGCCGTCCGTATAGGTCACGGTGCCGCGATAGATGATCCCGGAATCGGCGTAATGGCGCACGCCGTCATGGATGCCGTATTCGCCCGAGGCCACGCCGAAGCGGTTGTCGAAGGAAATCGCGCCGTCGTCATTGCCGTCATGCAGCGTTATGGCGTTGATCTCGCGCGCCAGCGGCCGGTCGGCGCTGCCGAAGGTCGAGCCCACCAGTTCCGCGGCGCGCTCGGCGCCCAGAAAGCGTTCATCGGGATCCAGATCCCGATGCGTTCCAAGATAGATGACACGGATCGACGTCGTCGTCGGCATGGCAGACCCTAATCGTTAACAGGCCCCCGCACATGAGGGCACAAGAGACACATTCAACCATCGCGCCATTCCGGACCGGCGACGCCGACCCGTGCATGGAGAAGAGGGCGGAAAAACACATGCCCGCGCCTCACCGGCTAACTAGAAGATGAATAAAACTTTATTAACCTGTCGAAATGGGCAGGTTATCGACCAATATCAGATATAGATCTTTTTATTTCAATATCTTGCGCATGATCGCCGGATACGGGTGCCCGGGCTTCCCGGCGATCGTGACGCAAGGTCACGCGCGCTGCCGGTCAGAGCCGGTCGCGCCAGCGGTTGACCAGCGGATAGCGCCGGTCCAGCCAGAAGGCCTTGGTCGAGATGCGCGGCCCCGGCGCCGCCTGGTATCGCTTCCATTCACTGCCATAAAGCAGGGTCTCGACCTTCTTGACCGTCTCGGGCTCGAAGCCTTGCGCGACCAGGTCCTTCAGCGCCAGGTCCTTCTCGACCAGCCCTTCCAGGATCGCGTCCAGCACCTCATAGGGCGGCAGGCTGTCCTGGTCCTTCTGGTTGGGGCGCAGCTCGGCCGAAGGCGGCTTCGAGATGATCTGCGGCGGGATCACCTCGCCCGCGCGGCCCAGCATCCAGTCGCGATGATTTTCATTGCGCCAGCGGCAGGTCTGGAAGACGCGGGTCTTGTAGAGATCCTTGATCGGGTTGTAGCCGCCGGCCATGTCGCCATAGATCGTGGCATAGCCGACCGCGACCTCGGACTTGTTGCCGGTGGTCAAGAGCAGCTCGCCGAACTTGTTCGACAGCGCCATCAGCATCACGCCGCGCAGCCGGGACTGGATGTTTTCCTCGGTCGCGTCGGGCTGGGTGCCTTCCATCAGATGGGCCAGCGCCTCGCCCACCGCGTCGCGGGCGCCTTCGATATGCACGGTGTCCAGCCGCGTGCCCAGCCGCCCGGCGCAATCGGCGGCATCATCGAGGCTGGCTTGCGAGGTGTATTCGCTGGGCAGCATGACGCAGCGCACGTTCTCGGGCCCGATGGCGTCGCTGGCGATGGTGGCGACCAGCGCCGAGTCGATGCCGCCCGACAGGCCCAGCACCGCCTTGCGGAACCCGGACTTGCGCATGTAGTCGCGCAATCCTTCCATCATGGCGCGGTAGTCCTGCTCCCACTCGTCGGGCATGTGGTCCATCCGGCCCGGCACAGCCCGCCAGCCTTGCGGGGTGCGGGTGAAATCGACATGCGCCAGCATCTCGTCGAAGGGCGCCAGCTGCATGACCTTGACCGCGCCGCCATCCTCGCCCGGGTTCAGCACGAAGCTGCCGCCGTCATAGACCTGGTCGTCCTGCCCGCCGACCGAGTTCAGGTAGATCAGCGGCAGCCCGGTCTCGACCACGCGGGCGACCATATGGCCCATGCGCAGGTCCAGCTTGTTGCGGTGATAGGGGCTGCCGTTCGGGACCAGCAGGATTTCGGCCCCGGTTTCGGCCAGCGTTTCGCAGACCTCGGGCCACCAGGCGTCCTCGCAGATCGGGCTGCCGATGCGCAGCCCGTCCAGGCTGTAGGGCCCCGAGATCGGCCCGACATTGAACAGCCGCCATTCGTCGAACAGCTGCTTGTGCGGCAATTCGTGCTTGAGCACCCGCGCCACGACCTTGCCGCCCTTGAGGATCCAATAGGCGTTGTAAAGCCGGTCCTCCTCGGCATAGGGGCCGCCGATGCCGATGGCGGGGCCGTCCACGCAGTCCCGCGCCAGATCGACGATATGGGCCATGGCCTCCTGCGTGAAGCCGGGCTTCAGCACCAGGTCCTGCGTCTGGTAGCCGGTGATGAACATCTCGGGCAGGGCCAGAAGGTCGGCGCCGGCCTCGCGCGCCGCGGCCCAGGCCTCGCGCGCCTTGACGGCGTTGCCGGGCAGGTCGCCCACGGTCGGGTTCAGCTGTCCAAGGGTGATGCGGAACGTGTCGGTCATGGCGCTTCCTTACCGGATCTTGCCCCCGTTGATAGGTCAGCGCGCGGCAAAGGAAAAGTCGGGCTTTGCGCCGGCGCGCCCCTTGCGATAAACCGATGCCAAAAGCAGCAACGAGGCGGAGTGCAGCACCCATGAAGGCAGCCCTTGTCGCCTGCGCGGTGATCCTTGCCGGCGCGGGCATGGCCGGTGCCCAGGCGGTCATCACCAAGCAATATGACGACGGCGGCGTCTACGAGGGCACCTTCCGCAACGGCAAGCAGCACGGGCGCGGCACCTATACGCTGCCCTCGGGCTACGAATATACCGGCGACTGGGTCGAGGGCGAGATCCTGGGTCAGGGCGTGGCGAAATTCCCCAACGGCTCGGTCTACGAGGGCGCCTTTGCCCGCGGCAAGCCGCATGGCAAGGGCAAGATCACCTATGCCGACGGCGGCAGCTACGAGGGCGACTGGCTGGACGGCCAGATCACCGGGCAGGGCGTGGCGCATTACGCCAACGGCTCGGCCTATGAGGGCGGCTTCCTGAACGCGCTGCACGACGGCAAGGGGGTGCTGACCCAGCCGAACGGCTATCGCTACGAGGGCGACTGGAAGGCCGGCGTCAAGGAAGGCTTCGGCAAGATCACCTATCCCGACGGCGCCACCTATGAAGGCGAGATGAAGGCGAACCAGCGGTCCGGCCAGGGCAAGCTGACCATGGCGGACGGGCTGAATTACGAGGGCGGCTGGTCGGCGGGTCAGATGGCCGGGCAGGGCAAGCTGACCCAGCCTTCGGGCGACAGCTACGAGGGCCGCTTCGCCAATGGCAAGCGCGAGGGCAAGGGCGTGGCGACCTATGCCAATGGCGACCGCTACGAGGGCGATTTCCGCGCCGACAAGCGTTGGGGCGTCGGCACCTTCACCGGCACCGACGGCTATGTCTATACCGGCGACTGGGTCGAGGGCCGGATGGAGGGTCTGGGCCGCATCACCTATCCCGACGGCTCGATCTACGAGGGGGCGCTGCAAAACGACCTGCCGCATGGGCGCGGGCTGATCACCTATCCGGATGGCGCCAGCTATGACGGCGAATGGGTCGAGGGCGTGATCGAGGGGCAGGGCGTGGCCAAATACGCCAACGGCCTGGTCTACGAGGGCGGCTTCAAGCGCGGCCGCAACGAGGGGCAGGGCCGCATGACCTATCCCGACGGCTATGTCTATAACGGCGCCTGGCGCGACGGGCAGCGGCACGGGCAGGGACAAGCGACCTATCCCGACGGCACCACCTATGACGGTTCCTTCGTGGACGGGCTGCGGCACGGCAAGGGCCGGCTCATCGCGCCGGACGGCTTCCGCTACGAGGGCAGCTGGAAGGAAGGCGAGATCGACGGCGAGGGCGTCGCGACCTATGCCAACGGCGATGTCTATACCGGCCATTTCGTGATGGGCAAGCGCCAGGGCGCCGGGGTGATGCGCTATGCCACCGGCCAGGTCGCCTCGGGCGAGTGGGAGGACAACCGGCTGGCCGTGCCGACCGAGGGCGCTGTACCCGAGGGCGCCGAGACGCCCGAAGGGGCGGTGCCGGCCGAGCCGAGCGAGGGCGACTAGGCTAGGGTCCGGGGCGGCCGTCCGCCTCCGCCTTGTTCGTGTCGGATGCGGCGGGCGGTTTCCGCCCTGATCCGTCCTTGCAGGGCCGGGCGAACCAAGCGCGGTTTTTCAACGCCGGATTGTCGAGGTTTCGCCATTCGCAAGGCGGCAGGAACGGGAATTTTTGGCCATCGAGCAGAAAAACAGCTCCGAGGAGGCCGGTGTAATAGCCGTTGCATCCTCCTCTCCCCGAGCGTAGCTCACGCGCAACAGCGTCATACTGCTCTTCCCGGACCTTGGCGTCGGTCTGGGCGTCGTAAATGCCGGAATCACCGAATTTGTAGGACGTGACCCTGACATAGCGATCATTGAAGCAAAGGAATTCAAGCCTGCGGGCAAGGATCGTTCTGCCATCCGTGGCAAAAAGCGCGACCGGAGCGCGGGGGAAATAATATTGCAGCTTGAGCATCATACCATTTGGCAGGGTGACGCTTTTGGGCGCGTGCCTGACCCATTGCACTCCCGCGACCGCCGCCCAGAGCAGGAAAAGAAAGACGGGAAGTAGAAGCAGATGACGGGCAAACGTGCGCAGCATCGCCATCATTTCCTTGGGTCAAAGTAAATGCTATTTCTGCAGTCGCTTAGCACCTCTGCCGAAAAGCTTGCGCGCCATGTTCCGCTGATGTGCCGGTCGCACAAATTGTCGCCTTGGCAGCGCCAGACATACCGTGCCGTGGTCCCTGCCTGCTTCAGGGACAGGGGGATCGGCGTGCCCTTGCGCAGATAGGCGCTGAAGGCAGTTCGATAGGCTTCCGCGTGGATCATGTTCATGCCGGGAACCTCATATGCCGCGCGGCATCCTCCAACAGCAGATCACAAGATTCGGTTAATGACGCGCGCGTTGCGCGCCGCCCCTCATTCCACCACCCGCACTCCCGCCGTCTCGCCCCAATGCGCAAAGGGCAGCACTCGTCCGTTCCGCCGGCTTTGCGCCACCAGGTCCAGATCGACCGGCGCCTTGACCCAGCCGGGCACGTCCATCAATCCCTCGGCCAGCACGCCGCTTTCCGGCCACAGCCCGTCCGGCGGCGCATAGATCGCCGCCGCGCCGCGGTTTTCGTCGATGGCCGGGTTCCAGTCCACATCGCCCACCGTCGGGGCCTGCACCACGACGCACTGGCTTTCCAGCGCCCGGGCCATGGCGCCGATCTTCACCCGGTTGAAGCCCGCCACCGTGTCGGTGCAGGAGGGGGTCAGGATGATCTCGGCCCCGGCCTCGGCCAGAACCCGGCCCAGCAAGGGAAATTCGCTGTCATAGCAGATCAGCACGCCCAGCCGCCCCACGGGCGTGTCGAAGACCCGCAGGCCCGGCGCGCCGACCACGTCCCAGTCCTCGCGCTCGAAGCGGGTCATCACCTGCTTGTCCTGATGGCCGATCCGGCCCCCGGGGCCGAACAGCACCGCGCGGTTGACCGGGCGCGGCCCCTCGAAGCAGGGCCCCGATGCGGCCAGGATATGCAGCCCGTGCCGCGCCGCCAGCTCGGCATGCAGCGCGTCGCGCGCGGTCTCGTGCCGGGCGACCTCGTGCAGCGAGGCTTCGAGGTTGCCGGCCACTTCGCGCCCGCCCAGCGAGGCCAGCTCCATCGCGCCGTATTCGGGAAAGACCAGCAGGTCGCAATCGGCTGCATCCTCGACCCAGGCGGCGATCTTGGCGCGATAGGCGTCGAAATCCTCCATCCAGTCGAAGGGATAGGCCGCGGCGGCGATCTTGACGGTCCGGGTCACAGTTCTTTCATCCAGAATTGCAGCGGTTTGCGGGTCGGCGCGTCCGCGCCGATGTCCTTCCATTCGAACCCGGCCACGACGCCGGGCAGCGGAGCATAGCCGCGCTTGCGCCAGAACCCGTCCAGCGGGCGATAGTCCGCGGGACGCAGCGGATGGTCGGCCGGGCGGATCACGCTGCAAAAGACGCTGTAGCGGCGGCCGAGCGCGCGGCCCTGCGCCTCGCGCCCGTCGAAGAAGGCGTGGCCCAGGCCATGGCCGCGATAGCCCGGCAAAAGCACCGATTCCGCGCAATAGAAGATCTCGTCCAGCCGCTCGGGCCGGCCGGCGAAGGCGGCGGCGAAATCGTCGGCGTGATCCTCCATCGGCGCGCCGGTCGAGGCGCCGATCATGCGCTCGCCGTCCCAGGCCGCCACCACCACGGCGCCCGGCGACTGATAGGCGCGCAGGTAGTCGCGCTCGTATTCCAGGTCGCCGTCATAGAGATAGGGCCAGTCGCGGAACACCGCGATGCGCAGCCGCGCCAGATCGTCCAGCACGGAGGCCACGGCATCCCCGGTCAGGCTTTCGGTGCGGATCACGCCGAGACCTGCCGCGTCCAGTCGGCGAGGTTGTAATAGGTCGTCACCCGCGCGATCTTGCCGTCCCGGATGGTGAAGAAGGCGCCGGCCGGCAGGACGTATTTCTGGCCCTTCGCCTCGGGCAGGCCCTCGTCGGTCGCCAGATAGGTGCCGTTGACCACGAATTCCGCCGCGGCCCGGTCGCCCGTCTCGTTGGCGAAGATCACCATGTCGGTCAGCTCTTCGCGGTAGCTGCGGGTCATATGGGCGTTGAATTCGGCGAACTTGTCCTTGCCGCGGCGGATGCCGCCCTCGTTGACGTGATGTTCGACCTCGTCATGCAGATAGCCCAGCATCTCGTCGGTGCGGCCGGCGTTGAAGGCGTCGTAATAGGCGGCGATCAGGGCCTTGGTATCCATGGAAAACCTCCTTGTTTCGACCCGTCTAGCGCGCGGCGGGCGCCGCGTCACCTCCGCCCTTTGGCGGAGGGCTCAACCCTTCTTCCGTTCTGACGCATCGTTACCATCCGCGCAGGACCGTCGCCCCGTCCCGCCTAGTCCCCGACCAGGGCGGGCGGGACGCGCAGGATGGCCTCGTGATGGGCGATCGCCTCTTCGAGCCGGTCGAAGACGGTCAGGCGTCCGCGATCCAGCACCGCGCCCATGGTGCACATGTTGCGGATCATCGGCATGGAGTGGCTGACCACGATGGCGCCCGAACTGGCCATGCGCTGGTTGAAGACGCGCTGCGACTTGGCGCGGAAGTCGGCATCGCCGACGCTGGTGACCTCGTCCACCAGATAGGTGTCGAAATGGATGCCCATGCTGGTGCCCATCGCCAGCCGCGAGCGCATCCCCGAGGAATAGCTGCCGAAGGGCTGGTGGTAATGCTGGCCCAGCTCGGCGAAATCCTCGACATAATCGACCAGTTCGTCGCTGTCCACGCCATAGATCCGGGCGACGAAACGCACATTCTGGGCCCCGGTCAGCTCGCCGTGGAAACTGCCCATGAAACCCACCGGCCACGAGATGGTGCCGTCCGACAGCACCCGTCCCGAGGTGGGCGAGACGGTGCCCGCGATCATCCGCAGCAGCGTCGACTTGCCGGCGCCGTTGCGGCCCAAAAGCGCCACCGAGGCCCCGGTCGGAAACACCGCGTTGATGTTGTCCGCGACCAGGGTCCGGCGTCCCTTGAGCCGATAGACCTTGGTCAGGTTCTCCAGCCAGATCATGGCTCAGCCGCGGTCGCGGATGCTGTAATAGATCAGGACCAGGATCGACCAGCCGGCCAGCAGCATGCCCGCGACCATGGCCAGCAGCCAGGGCCGGTTCGGCTCGGTCGAGCTTTGCGCCACCTTGGGCTCGATATGGGCGGCCAGGTAGCGGGCCTGACGCTGCGCCTCGGCCAGCGCCGTCTCATAGGCGATGCGGGCCGAGCGATAGGCGCCCTCGGCGAATTCGCGGTCCACGGCGAGCTTTTCGTATTCGGCCATCAGCTGGGCATAGCTTTCGCCCGACGGCCCCTGACCCTCGGCGCCGAACTTGCCGCGCTCGGCGTCGATCAGCCGGCGCAGGGCGTCTATCTTCTGCTGCGACTGGGTGACGCGGTGGTCGGTGGGCTGGGCATTGTCCAGCAGCATGTCATGGGCGACCAGCGCCTCGGCCAGTTGCGCCTGCAGGCCGCTCAGCACGCCCATCTGCCCGGCCAGGTCCGCCTCGGGATCGACGATCTGCGAGCGCATGCGGAAGGCGGTCATCGCCTGCCGCGTCTCGGTCAGTTCGGCGCGGGCCTTTTCCAGCTCGGCCTTGGCCAGCCGGGTGGCGTCGTCGCGGGCGATGGTCGAAAGCTGGTTGATCTTGTCCGAGCTTTCCTGGAACACCGCCGCGGCGATGGCCTGGGCGTCCTGCGCAGAGAAGGCGCTGACCTGCAGGGTGATCAGCTCGGTGGTGTTGTCGTAAAGGACCTTGACCTGGCGCTGCCAGTAGTCGGTCAGATCCTCGATATGGTCCTCGGGGTCGAAGGCGAAGACGAAGTCATGCGGCCAGTCGCGCGAGAAGCGCGCGCGCAGGTCCAGCCGGGCGTCGATCTTTTCGACCATGTCCTGGCTGCGGATGTATTCGTAAAGGATGTCCGTGTCCGACGCGCCGGTGCCGCCCGCGAAGGGGGCCAGGCCCCCCAGCAGGTCGATCGAGGGCGTCGCCTGTTCCTTGCGGACCGAGAAGCCGACGGTCGAGACATATTGGTCGCTGGCGCGGACCCAGAGATACCAGGCCCAGACCGCGGTCGGCAGCACCACCAGCGCCAGGAACGAGGCCAGCATCAGCCAGTGCCGGCGGCGGGGCCGGGCCAGGCCGACGGGCGGGCGCACCGGCTGGACCGGGATCGCGGGCGCGCCGGGCATCGTCCGGGGGCCGGGCTGCGCCACGGCCTGCTGCATGGGCCGCACCGGGATCGGCTGGCCCTGTCCCGGTCCTTGCGGACGCAGGGCGGGCGGGGGGTGATTGCCCTGCGCCATCGGGCGCGGCTGGCCCTGCGGGGGTTGGCCCGGACCGGGCTGGCCTTGCGCCGGGTGGTTCCGGGGCGGAGGGCCGGGCGGCCGCTGGCCCGGCGGGCGCTGCGGATCCGGGCCGGCTGCCTGCACGGCCTGAAACGGCCGTTGCGGCGGCGCGGCTTGCGGGGCCGCCTGTCCGGCCATTCCCCCCTGGCCTGGATGCGGGCCGGGACGCGCCGAGGATTGCTGATCGCCGGCCGGCCGGGCCGGCTGGCCGGGCTTGCCGCCGGCCGGGTCAGAGGGGATGGTCACGGCAATGGCGCTTTCGCTGGTTTACCTTTTGCGTGCATTTGTTACATATTGCCGGCTGCCAAGACCAGTATTTGCGTTCACATGTTCGACAAATCCCGCAAAATTCGCCGTCGCCGGCGCCCCGCCCGCAACGGGCCGCGCTTTCGCATGGCGCGGATCGTCGCGGCGCTGATGCTGCGCGAGATGGCCACCACCTACGGCCGCTCGGCCGGGGGTTATGTCTGGGCGGTGCTTGAGCCGGTGCTGGGGGTGGCGCTGCTGTCGGTGATCTTCAGCCTGGCGCTGACCAGCCCCGGGCTGGGCTCGAATTTCCCGCTGTTCTACGCCACCGGCTTCCTGCCCTTCGCCATGTTCAACGACCTGGCCAACAAGACCGCCTCGTCGATCCGCTTTTCGCGGCCGTTCCTGGCCTATCCCAGCGTGACCTTCATCGATGCGCTGATCGCGCGGGTGCTGCTGAACGCGCTGACCCATATCGCGGTGATCGCGCTGGTGATCTCGGGGATCTTCGTGATCTACCGCCTGCCGGTTGTGGTGAACCTGGCCTCGGTCTTCGAGGCGCTGCTGCTGGTGACGCTGCTGGGCGTCGGGGTCGGAACGCTGAACTGCTATCTGATGACTGCCTTCCCGATCTGGGAACGCGTCTGGCAGATCCTGACCCGGCCGCTGTTCCTGATGTCCGGCATCTTCTTTCTTTATGACCTCATGCCCAGCCAGGCGCAGGATTTCCTTTGGTTCAACCCGCTGATCCATTGCGTCGGCCTGATGCGCGAAGGCATCTATCCGACATATGAGGCGCGTTATCTCAGCCACGAGCTGGTGATCGGCGTCTCGGTCGGGCTGCTGCTGCTGGGCCTGATGCTGCTGGAGCGCAGCCACCGCGACCTGCTCGAACGCTAGAGCAACAGGTCCGAGGCGTCCAGTTGCGCCAGCGCACCCAGCTCGATGGTCAGCTCGGCGCGGCCGTCGCCGTCCAGATCGACCAGCAGCCGATGCGCATCGGGCGTCGACCAGTCGGCGCGGACCTGGCCGGCGCCCGAGAACGCGTCGCCGCCGATGAAGGTCAGGTTCAGCCCGGAAAGATCGATGCGGTCCTCGCCCGGGGTGAAGTCCAGAATGACGTCGGTGCTGCCGTCCAGATTGTCCAGGCCGGAAAAGACGAAGACATCGGCGCCGGCCCCGCCGATCAGCGTATCCGCGCCGCGCCCGCCCTCCAGCGTGTCATCGCCCTCGCCGCCGTCGAGCCGGTCGTGGCCGTCGCCGCCGCCGAGCCGGTCGTCGCCGGCCTCGCCGAACAGGCTGTCATTGCCCCGCTCGCCGATCAGCGTGTCGTGGCCCGCGCCGCCGTAAAGCAGGTCGTCGCCCTCGCCGCCGTTGAGCAGGTCGTCGCCCAGCCCGCCCTCCAGCGTGTCGCTGCCCCGGAAACCGTAGAGCGTGTCATTGCCCTCGTCGCCCTGCAGCCAGTCGCTTCCGGCCTGGCCCAGCAGCGAATCGTTGCCGGCGCCGCCGCGCAGGGTGTTGTTGCCGGCCTCGCCGTAAAGCACATCGTCGCCCTCTCCGCCCTCCAGCAGGTCGTGGCCGTCGCCACCGTAAAGCGTGTCGTTGCCCGCGCCGCCGAAGAGGTTGTCGTGGCCGGGACCGCCCACCAGCATGTCATCGCCCGGCTCGCCATGCAGCGTGTCATTGCCCGGGCCGCCGTAAAGCGTGTCGTTGCCGATGCCGCCGAACAGCAGGTCATGGCCTTCATTGCCGTGCAGCAGGTCGTTGCCCGGATGGCCGTAAAGCGTATCGTGACCCTGGCCGCCATGCAGCGCGTCGTTGCCCTCGCGGCCCAGCAGCAGGTCGTGGCCTTCGGCGCCGAACAGCGTGTCGTCGCCGGCGCCGCCGTCCAGGCTGTCATTGCCGATGCCGCCGAACAGATAGTCGTTGCCGATGCCGCCGATCAGCGTGTCGTTGCCGGGACCGCCCAGCAGGCTGTCATTGCCCGGGCCGCCGAACAGATAGTCGAAGCCGGCGCCGCCGATCAGGGTGTCGTTGCCCGCCTCGCCGTAAAGCTGGTCGTTGCCGGGGCCGGTCTGCAGGAAATCATTGCCGTCGCCGCCCCAGAGCGTGTTCTGGCCCAGCAGGTCGATCAGGGTGTCGTTGCCGCCTTCGCCGCGCAGCACGTCATGGCCCGCCTCGCCGCGCAGGGTGTCGTTGCCAAGCCCGCCGAACAGCGTATCGTTGCCAAGCCCTCCGAACAGCCGGTCGTCCCCCGGCCCGCCCATCAGCCGGTCGTTGCCCTGCCCGCCATAGAGCGTGTCGTTGCCCGAACCCCCCTGCAGCGTGTCACTGCCAAGCGCGCCGTGCAGAATGTCATTGCCCGGCCCGCCCAGCAGCAGGTCGTCGCCGGCATGGCCGTGCACGGTCGAGCCGTTGCGCCCGGCGCTCAGCGTGTCGTTGCGCGCGGTGCCGACCACCACGGTGCGCATGTCGGGCGGCGCGTAATGTGCGACCGGGAAAAGCGAATTGTCGAAGGCGCTCGCCTGGAGCATCGTGTTGTCGCGTGTCATGATCCAGATTACCGAATTTCCGTAAAAGATCTTGATTCCATAGCTTTGCGGGCTGAAGACCAGCTGCGCCGTGCTGCGGACCATGCCCAGGAAGGACAGGTCCAGCCGGTCCACGCCCGGCTCGAAATCGGTGATGGTGATCCTGCCGTTGACCTCCATCGGCACGAAGACGTCGGCGCCGGCGCCGCCCGTCATCTGCACCGGGTTGCTGCCGGCGATCAGGATGTCGTCCCCGGCGCCGCCGTCCATGCTGGTCGTCTCGGCGCCGGCCTGCATCATGTCGCCGCCCTCGGTGCCGGATTGCCGGCCCGCGCCCACCACCCGGGTAAGGCCGGTCCCGCCCGGCTCGAAGACGAATTGCGTGATGCCGTTTTCGGTGCGGGAGGAGACGAAAAGCGCGATCCTGCCGTCGATCGCCACCGCCGAGATGGCCGAGACGTCGGCCAGCGCCCGGTCGTCGGTATCGACCAGCGTCGTCAGGTGCATCAGCCGGCCGTCGGGCAGCAGGGTGAAGACGCTGATGCCGTCGTCGCCGCCCCCGACGAAGACATAGCCGCGGCCGTCCAGGGTCAGGGTCTCAAGCGCGGTGGCGCCGGCGAAGCGGGTGGTCAGCTCGTCGATGACGTGATCGACCGGCAGCAGCTCGCCGCCATAGGTCAGCCGCATCGTCGTCAGCGACGAGCTTTGCGCCGAGGCCACCACCAGCCAGGTCACGCCGTTGACCGTGACCGTGCCCAGGTGGCTGGGCTGGTCCATGCCCAGCCCGCGATAGGACCAGATCATCTGCGCCGTGCCGACCGTGCCGTCGGCATGGACCATCTGCACCGCGACGTAATTGCCGGTGGCCGAGGCCGAGACGATGAAGCTGCGGTCGCCCAGCCTGGCGACCAGCATGTCGTCGATCTCGGTGCCCTGGACGCCCGAGCCCAGCGGCAGCGCCGCGCGGGTGACATGGCTGATCGAGCCGTCTCCGGCCAGGCGCCAGATGTCGAAGGCGGTCTGCCCGTCGCGCGCCGAATAGAGGAAGCTGCCTTGCGGCGTCTGGAACTGCCCCAGCCGGATCACGTCGCCCGGCAGCGCCCCCGGCCCCAGCAATTGCGCGCCGTCGCGAAAATCGCCCTCGGCCCCCAGCCGGATGCCGTGGCCGAGCGCCTCGCGCAGCCCGGTGCCGAACAGCACCGGGCCGCCGTTCAGCGTGACGATGCTGGCGCCGGGGGTGCCGGCATAGCGCAGCGCGGCGGCATGGGGCTGGGCGCCCATCATCTCGATCGGCTGGTCGGCCGAGGTGATGCGGTAGGCGGCGATCCCGCCCCCGACATGGGTCACGCTGTAGAGGGCATGGCCATTCGGCCCGGCAAAGGTCTTCAGGTCCGTGATATTGGTCACGAAGGGCGATTGCGGGCCGATATAGGTTGCGACGTGACGGTAACGCATTGCGGGTTTCGCTTGTGGCAGCTCGATGGTGGTGCCCCAAAAAAGCGCCGGCCGGCCCCGCCAAGTCACGCATTATTCCCCGTGCATTTTAACGTCCGCAGGCATAGGTTGGCGCCGGGGGCGCGGCTTGTGCGCGTTCGGGAGTTCCTCCATACGCACCCTTGCGAGAAGCAAAATCTGGTAGGGACAGATGCAGATTCAAAAGACCTCGCTTCCGGGCGTGCTGGTCCTCGTTCCGCGGCGGTTCGGCGACGAGCGCGGCTTCTTCTGCGAAAGCTGGAACCGGCGGACCCTGCACGAGGCGGGGCTCGATCTGCCGGAATTCGTTCAGGATAATCATTCCTTATCCGCTGCGCCCGGCACGCTGCGGGGGCTGCATTTCCAGGCCCCGCCGCATGCGCAGGGCAAGCTGGTGCGCTGCGGACGCGGGCGGCTGTTCGACGTTGCGGTCGATATCCGCAGGGGCAGCCCGACCTATGGGCGATGGACCGGCTGCGAGCTGTCCTTCGAGAACGGCCGCCAGCTGTGGATTCCGCCTGGGTTCCTGCATGGTTTCGTGACGCGCGAGCCGGACACGGAAATCCTCTACAAATGTACAGATCATTACGCGCCGGATTGCGATGGGGCGGTGGCTTGGGACAGTATCGGCATCGACTGGGGCGTCGGCGCCCGGCCGATCCTGTCGGCCAAGGACGCGGACGCCCCGGCATTGGACGAGTTCGACAGCCCTTTCACCTATGAAGGGCCTTTTGATTACGAGGCGAGATTATGAAGATTCTGGTGACCGGCGGCGCGGGGTTCATCGGTTCGGCGGTGGTGCGGCTGGCGGTGGCGCGGGGGCACCGGGTGGTGAACCTCGATTCGCTGACCTATGCCGCCAATCTCGAGAACGTCGCCCCGGTCGCCGGCAGCCCGCTCTATGCCTTCGAACGGGCCGATATCCGCGACCGCGCTGCGCTGGACCGCATCCTGGCCGCGCACCGGCCCGACGCGATCATGCATCTGGCCGCGGAAAGCCATGTGGACCGCTCGATCGACGGGCCGGGCGCCTTCATCGAGACGAACGTGACCGGCACCTACAACCTGCTCGAGGCGGCGCGGGCCTGGTGGACCGCGCAGGGCCGGCCCGAGGAGTTCCGCTTTCACCACATCTCGACCGACGAGGTTTTCGGCTCGCTGGGCGAGACCGGCCAGTTCACCGAAGACACGCCCTACGACCCGCGCAGCCCCTATTCGGCCTCGAAAGCCGCCTCGGACCATCTGGTCCGCGCCTGGCACGAGACCTATGGCCTGCCGGTGGTGCTGACCAATTGTTCCAACAATTACGGGCCCTTCCACTTCCCGGAAAAGCTGGTGCCGGTGGTGATCCTGAACGCGCTGCACGGCAAGCCGATCCCGGTCTATGGCGACGGCGGCAATATCCGCGACTGGCTTTATGTTGAGGATCACGCCGACGCGCTGCTGCTGGTGCTGGAAAAGGGCCGCATCGGCCGCAGCTACAATATCGGCGGCGAGAACGAGGCCAGGAACATCGACCTCGTGCGCACCATCTGCGGGCATATGGACCGGCTGCGCCCGGATGCCGCGCCGCATGACCGGCTGATCCGCTTCGTCGCCGACCGTCCGGGCCACGACCGGCGCTATGCCATCGACCCGACCCGCATCCGCACCGAGCTGGGCTGGCGTCCCTCGGTCACGGTCGAGGAGGGGCTGGCCCGCACCGTCGAATGGTATCTGCAAAACGAGGAGTGGTGGCGGCCGCTGCTGACCCGGCAGGGGGTCGGGGAAAGGCTCGGCACGGCATGAAGGACCTTCTGGTCTTCGGCCGCACCGGACAGGTCGCCACCGAGCTGGCGCGGCTGGCGCCCGGGGCGCGATTCCTCGGCCGCGACCAGGCCGATCTGACCGATCCCGCCGCCTGCGCCGCGGCAATCCGGGCATCCGACTGTGCGGCGGTGCTGAACGCCGCGGCCTATACCGCCGTGGACCGCGCCGAATCCGAGCCCGACCTGGCCCGCGCCGTCAATGCCGAGGCGCCCGCCGCCATGGCCCGGGCGGCGGCGGAACGGGGCGTGCCCTTCCTGCATCTCTCGACCGATTACGTCTTCGACGGCTCGGGCGAGCGGCCCTGGTCCGAGACCGACCCGACCGGCCCCCTGGGCGTCTATGGCGCGACCAAGCTGGCCGGAGAGCGCGGCATCGCCGCCGCCGGCGGGCAATGGGCGGTGTTGCGCACCTCCTGGGTGTTCTCGGCCCATGGCGCGAATTTCGTCAGGACCATGCTGCGGCTGGGCGCCGAGCGCGACGAGCTGCGCGTCGTCGCCGACCAGCAGGGCGGACCGACCCCGGCGGCCGACATCGCTGCCGCCGGCCTGACCATGCTGGACGCCATGCGGGCCGATGCGGCGCGCGGCGGCCTCTATCACTTCGCCGGGGCGCCCGACACCAGCTGGGCCGGCTTCGCGCGCGAGATCATGGCGCAGGCGGGCCTCTCCTGCCGCGTCACCGGGATTTCCACGGCGGACTATCCCACACCCGCCCGGCGCCCGGCCAATTCGCGCCTGGATTGCGCCGCCATTCTGCGGGATTTCGGCATCAGTCGCCCCGACTGGCGCGCCGGTCTCGCCAAGGTCTTGCAGGAGCTGAAACCATGACCCAATCCGAAACTCCCGCCAGCCGCCGCAAGGGCATCATCCTGGCCGGAGGGTCGGGCACGCGGCTTTATCCGATCACCATGGGCGTGTCGAAACAGCTGCTGCCGATCTATGACAAGCCGATGGTCTATTACCCGATCACCGTGCTGATGCTGTCCGGCATCCGCGAGATCGCCATCATCACCACGCCCGAGGATCAGGACCAGTTCCGCCGGTTGCTGGGCGACGGCAGCCAATGGGGGCTCAGCTTCCATTATCTGGTGCAGCCCTCGCCCGACGGGCTGGCCCAGGCCTATCTGCTGGCCGAGGATTTCCTGGCCGGCAGCCCCTCGGCCATGGTGCTGGGCGATAACATCTTCTTCGGCCACGGCCTGCCGCTGCTGCTGGAGGCCGCGGACCGCCGGATCCAGGGCGGCACGGTATTCGGCTATCGCGTCGCCGACCCCGAACGCTATGGGGTGGTGGCCTTTGACGAGCAGGGCAGGGCCAGCGCGATCATCGAAAAGCCCGAGGTTCCCCCCTCGGATTACGCCGTGACCGGGCTTTACTTCCTGGACGGCAGCGCACCCGCCCGCGCGCGCGAGGTGCGGCCCTCGGCCCGGGGCGAGCTGGAGATCACGACGCTGTTGGAAACCTATCTGCACGAGGGCAGCCTGACGGTCGAGCGCATGGGGCGGGGCTTTGCCTGGCTTGACACCGGCACCCATGCCAGCCTGCTGGATGCCGGCAATTTCGTGCGCACGCTGGAGCAGCGCCAGGGGCTGCAGACCGGCTGCCCGGAAGAGATCGCCTATAGCCAGGGCTGGATCGATGCCGAGCGGCTGCGCGATCAGGCGCGCAAGTTCTCCAAGAACCAGTACGGCAACTATCTTGCGCGGCTGCTGAGCTGAAGCGCAGGCCCGCGACGCAGGACCCCGCCCCATTCCTTGCCCGCTCTGCTTCCGGCAGGCGTATCCTGACGGCTATGTTCCGGGCGCGCGGCCGGCGTCGGTTTCGGATCAGCGGGCGCGGTCAGGCGGGGTGCGGTCTTGGCGTGGCGCGGGCGTGGCGCGGGACGGAGCATGGCTGGCGATGCGCACGGTGCCCGCTTCACCGCCACCTTTGCCTGGTCGGCCGGCTTTCTGTGCCCCCGACCTGGGCAGCCCGGATATCGCGCCGCAAGGACCCGGCGTGCTATGCCACGTTGGGGGCTTCTCGCCTGCCGCCTTTTCTTCAACGAAATCACATGAGATGCCTGCGGGTCGCGGCCTTGAGGGCCTTCGATGACATTCGACTTGCCCGCAGCGCCAGCGAATCGCCCTGCTTCCGGGACCCACGCTTTCTGGGCGTTGCGCATGTCGAAAGTTTGCAGAGAAATCAAGGCGATGCCCCGCGCCGAGGCAATCGGCATGCCGCGCCCGTTGCCGGGCGGGGCGTCGGCGCATCCCCCGCTGCAGGCGGTCGTCCCGCACCGTCGGCATGGCTCTCCCGCACGCCGCAGGACCGGTCAGGCGATCGGATGCACGGCACCTGCCGAGCGCCGGTCGTGGAACTCTTGTCTCTAGCAGAGAAGCCTCGAAGCGCCGGAACAGGCGCGATAGCACCTGCACCTGCAGGAAGAACTCGGGACCACGCATATCTTCGATCATTCGCCCCGCGCCGCGGCGTGGTCTCCTGCCGCATGGAAACCGCCTGTCCGACGAGGGGAAACCCGATCGTCTGCCCGGAAAAGGCTTCATGTATAGAATAACCGTAGAATGGGGACGGACCATCAGCTACAGGCACCCTGCCGCGGAGCGGCTTAGTCCTCCCGCCCAAAATGTCGACAGGGGGAACCGAAGGAGGCAAGCCCTGGGATAGCTGAGGTCTCCCACTTCCCGCCTTCGCTACGTTGGGCTTTTAACTAATAGTCGATAGCGCCGGCGCGGATGCAAGCTGGTGCCGAACCGAATGAGAACCGGCAGGCGCACGGAGCGGCGCCCAAGGGACGGAAGATCTGTCACAAATCGACAACTTGGATGTTACCTGACAGCTGGCGGCCTCTGCCGCATCAGGCTATCGCGGGCTGCCGCCCCGAAGCTGATCGGATCGGGGATCGATACCGCAGCAGCCGCGCAAGGCCGGGCCTTCCGTGCCGATTCAATCGTGTAAGTCCGCCGCGGCTATCGGCCACGATTGCCTGCCCTGCCTGATCGGGGCGGGTTGTTTCTGGGCGTCTTCGCCGCATCCGCCCGTGCAGCGTGACGAACAGCCTCGCGGGCCGGACCGCCGCCAAGGCACGGTCCCCTGCCTGTGCCCGAAGAGTTTCGGCGCGAGGGCTGGGGAAAGACGTCCGGCCTTTGCGCTGGACCTGCAGGCCCTAGCGATTCGGCCGGCGCAAGCGTCCAGCCAAGGCGGCGGCGAGAACGGCCAGCGTGCCCGCCCGCGTCTGCCGGTAAAGCCGCATGCGCAAGATTTCGGCGAAGGCCCGCGGACCGCTGGAGCATAGCATGTCGCCAAAGCGGTGCAGCAGGCGCCGGTTCGAGGGCAGAAGCAGATGAGCGACCGGTTCCAGGGCCTGCTGGTTGCGAAAGAGCCAGTCGGCGAAGCGGCCGTCCACCAGCATCGAGACCCGCGCGGCGCGGGCGCGCGCGGTATCGTTGCGCCCCATCAGATTGCCCGGGTGCTGGCGGTAGAGCAGCACCTGGGCCCGGTCCCGCATGATGTCGGCGCCGGCGCCCGACAGCAGTTGATAGGCCCACCAGTCATGCGAGACGATGTCGGCGCTTTCGGCGGCGGGCGCGGCGGATTGCAAAAGCCGCACCGCCGCGCCATTGGCAAGGATGGTGTTCCCCGGCAGGCAGGCCTGGATCAGCGCATTGCGAAACCCGAAAGGCCCGGGAAAATGCGGCGCCGCTGCGACGGGGTTGAGCGCCTCGTCGCAGATCGTGGTCCGGGCCGCGTAGATCGCCGGGCCTTGCCGGCCGGTCAGGAAGGACACGCCCCGCGCCAGACGGTCGGGCAGCCAGACATCGTCCTGGTCGGCATAGGCCAGCCAGCCGCCGCGCTCGACGCGGCGCGTCAGCTGCAGGAAGTTCCGCGTCGAGCCCAGCCCGGGCCCGTCGATCAGCTCGACCTGGCCCGCCGGGCGGGTCCGGGCGAAATCCGACACCATCTGCCGCGTGCCGTCCGTCGAGCCGTCGTCCGAGACGATCAGCCGCCAGTTCGCGACGCTTTGCGCGACCAGGCTGTCCAGCTGGGGACGGATGAAGCGCCCTCCGTTATAGCTGGCCATGACGATGGTGATCGGCGGGTGCAATTCGGTCTCCGGTCTCGGTGCGCCTTACCTATAGCGACCCCGGGCTGCGGACCAGAGGGGCAGATGCGAGGGTCATTGCGCCTGCCGGCCGATATCCTCGATCAGGATGCGCTTCACATTCGGACCCGCAGCCTTCTGTCCGGCGGCCAGCAGGGCCGCGCGCAGCCGCTGCAGCGCCGGTTCGGCGGTGAAATTGCCATCGAAACCGCCGGTATTGGCTTCGATCATCAGCGCATTCAGCAACGCGTCGCGCAACCGGTGTTCCTGGGCCTCGATATCGGCGCGGGCCGTGGCGGGCATCTCGATGCTCAGCGACAGGATCATTACCGCCGTGGGGGTGCCGTTGCGCAGGATCGGCACGAAGAACTGGTTCGGAAACTTGAACCAATCCAGGCTCGCACCGCTTTCCGCGCCGCCGCCATGGCCGCCCTCGGCCGCCGCCGAGGCACCCGGGGCATGCGCTCCGCCGGCTTCCGCCAAGGTTTCGGTATCGCCGCCCGGCTTCGCCTCGGCTTTCCCGGCGGCTTTTCCGCCGCCGAGCATGTCGCCCCCCACCGAGCCGCCGACGAAGGCCAGCAGGGGGATCAGGATAAGCAGGATCCTCTTCATGGCCTTCCCCCTCAATACGGCAGGAGGATATCGGCGATCTGCTGGCCATAGCGCGGCTGCTGAACATCGCTGATCTGCCCGCGTCCGCCATAGGAAATGCGCGCCCCGGCGATGCGGTCATAGGCGATCTCGTTGCGCCGCCCGATATCCGAGGGGCGCACGAAGCCGCTGACGGTCAGCTCGCGGACCTCATAGTTCACCCGGACCTCCTGGGTGCCCTGGATTTTCAGGACGCCATTGGGCAGGCGATCGACAACCGTGGCGGCGACGCGCAGGGTCAGCTTGTCCCGCCGCGAGATATTGCCGCTGCCCTTGAAGCTCGAGGAGGCCTTGGCCTCGGCCAGTTCGTCCATGCTCGCGCCGTCGGGCAGGATCTCGTCGATGCGCTGCGGCAGGCCCATCAGCGAGGGGATGCTGACCTTGTCGGCCGAGCTGCGGCTGCGCCCCGAGCTGTTCTGGATCTCGGCCCGGTCGTCGATCTCGATGACCACGGTCAGGATGTCGCCGCGGCTGGTGGCGCGCCGGTCCGCGACCAGCGAATTCTGCGCGCCGGACCAAAGCGAGGCCGTGCTGTCCGGCCGGTCGGGAAGCGTGCCGATGCCGTAGCCCGAGGAAGTCATGGCCTGGAACTCGACGCTGCTTTCGGGTTCGGTCATGGCGGGAACCCGGCCGACCTGCGAGACCCGGCCGCAGGCCGAAAGCGACAGGGCCAGCGACAGGGCGCCAAGCAGGAGGACGGGGCGGGGATGCATGTTCTGGGGCATGGAATGACTTTCAGTTTTGCTGGACGATGACCGTCCCGTCCGGGGCGACGCGCCCCGAGACGGTCACGCGCGACGCGTTGTTCATCACGCGGATGATCTGCCCGACGCTGCCGGCCGAGAGCGCGCGGCCCTCGGCCTCGATGCGCAGGGAGGAGTTCTCGTAGGCGATGGTGACGATCTGATTGCGGCCGACAAGGGTCGGCGCGGTCAGGGCCGAGGGGTCGATGCGCCGTCCCTGATAAACCATGACGCGCAGTTGCTGGCCCAGCACCTGCGCGATGTCCTGGGGCCCGCCCGCCTGTCCCTCGGCGATGGTCACATCCGCGGCCGAGATCACGGTGCCGGCCGGCAGGGTTCGCGTGGCCACCACCGGCCCGGCAAGCGCCCAATGCGGCAGAAAGGCGAGCGCGAGGACAAGCAGCCGCATCACCGCACCTGCACCGTGGTGCCGAGCATCTGGTCCGCCGCGGTGATCACCTTGGAGTTCAGCTCATAGCCGCGCTGCGCCTTGATTAGTTCGGCGATCTCGCGCACCGGATCGACCGAGCTTTCCTCGAGGTAGCCGGCGCGGATCGTGCCCAGCCCCTCCTGGCCCGGCGTGGCGACCTGCGGGGCGCCCGAAGCGACGGTTTCCAGGAACAGGTTCGAGCCGATCGCCTCGAGCCCCTTTTCGTTGATGAAGCTGGCCAGCGTGATCTGGCCCAGGTTTTCGGGTTCGACGCGGTCGTTGAAATAGGCGAAGACCTCGCCATCGGCATTGATCGAGATGCTGCGGGCGTCCTCGGGGATGGTGATGTCGGGGACCAGCGGATAGCCCTCCGAAGTGACGACCTGCCCCTCGGCCGAGCGTTTGAGGCTGCCGTCCCGGGTATAGGCCGAGATGCCCGAAGGCATCGTGACCTCGAGATAGCCGCTGCCGTCGATGGCGATGTCCAGATCGCCGTTGGTCTGGGTCAGCGAACCCTGCGCCAGCATGACCGTGACGCTGGCCGGGCGCACGCCCAAGCCAAGCTGGATGCCCGCCGGCACCATGGCCCCGGTGGTCGCGGTCAGGGTGCCCGGCCGGGTGGCCTGCTGATATTGCAGATCGGCGAATTCCGCGCGCCGGGCGTTGTAGCCCGTGGTGGACATGTTGGCGAGGTTGTTCGAGATGACCTCGACGCGCATCTGCTGCGCGCTCATGCCGGTCGCCGCGATCTGAAGAGCTCTCATGTTCTGTCCTTTCACCGGGTCAGGGAGGTGATGGCTTGGCGGATGCGCTGGTCTTCCTGGTCAAGGAAGCTCTGGCCCAGCTGATAGGCGTGCTGGACCTCGATCATGCGCGCGATCTCCAGCACCGGATCGACGTTGGAATCCTCGAGGAAACCCTGGCGCAGCACCGCGTCGTCAAGCGGCTCGACCGCGCCGCCCGGATCGAAGAGCGTGCCGGCCTCGTGCCGCAGCTTCGACGGCTCGGGACCGGCAAAGACGCCGATGCGCCCGATCGGATTGCCGTCGGCCGAGACGGTGCCATCCGTGCCGATGCCGATGCCGCGGACCCCCGCCGGGATCACGATCGGGGCCTGGCCGTCATCGAGCAGCTGGTAGCCGTCGGGATTGACCAGCTCGCCCTCGGCATTGGTCATGAAGGCGCCGGCGCGGGTCAGGCGGTTGCCCTGCGGCGTCTGCACCATCAGGAAGCCCTCGCCGTCGATGGCCATGTCGAACTGGCCGTTGGTCTGGGTCATGCCGCCGGGACTGAGATCGACCATGCGACCACGGCCGTTGGCCATGGCCAGCGTTTCGCCGCGGCGGTCAAGCGGCACCATGTATTCCGAAAACACCACCCCCTCGCGGCGGAAGCCCGCGGTGTCGGCATTGGCGATGTTGTTGGCGACGGTGCGCATCTCGCGCATCAGGCCGGATTGCCGGGTCAGGGCGGCATAGATCGCGTTGTCCATGGCCTAGGACCCGGCGATCTGCGGCAGGATCTGGTCGGTGAAGAAGCTGGTGAGCGTCGCGGTCATGAAGCTCATGCTGACCCAGAACACCATCAGCATCAGGCCGATCTTGGGCACGAAGGTCAGCGTCATCTCCTGCACCGAGGTCAGGGCCTGGAACAGGCCGATGACCACGCCGGTGACCAGCGCCACGATCAGCAGCGGCGCGGCCATGCGCACGGCGATCCACAGCGCCTGCCGGGTCAGGTCGAAGATCAGGTTCTCGTCCATGGTTCCCCCTCAGACCGGCATGCGCAGGATTTCCTGATAGGCCTCGACCACCTTGTCGCGGATGGCGACCACGGTCTCGAGCGCGATCTCGGCCTGGGCGATGCTCTGGACCAGCTCATGCGTGTCGGCCTTGCCCGTCATGGCGCCGGTGGCGGCGATATCGACCTGCTCCATCACCCGGGCGAAGTCCGAGGCGGCGGCGGTCACGCCCTGGGGCAGGCCATCGGCCGGCGCGACGGCATGGCGGGCATGGTCATAGGCGGTTGCGGCGAGTGTCGATGAAATCATGGCGGTTCCCCTAGCGGCGGATCAGATCCAGCAGCGCGCTGCCCATCTGGCGGGATTGTTCAAAGACGCGCAGATTGGCCTCGTAGCTGCGGCCGGCCTCTTTCGCGTCGGCGATCTCGATGATCAGGTCCACGTTGGAGCCCGAATAATAGCCTTCGTTATCGGCCATCGGATGGGCCGGGTCGTAGATGCGCGGCAGTTCGCGCCGGTCGAAACGTGTCGGGCCGGCCGCGACGGCGCCGGTCCGCCGGCCGAAATCGACCTGCTCCTGGAAGGCGACGACCTTGCGGCGATAGCCGGGCGTGTCGGCATTGGCGATGTTTTCCGAGATATGGCGCAGGCGCACCGCCTGCGACCGCATCCCCGAGGCGGCGAGTTCGACTGCGGAAAGCGAATCGGTCATCTGCGCATCCCCTAGCCGCGGCGGCCGAGGCTGGTGCGAAGCAGCCCGAGCGAGGATTTCGTCACCGCCAGCGAAAGATCGAATTCGCGCTTTGCCGCCGCGCTGCGAAAGATCTCCTCTTCCAGCGAAACGGTGTTGCCGTTGGGCGACGGCTCGCCGCCGTCGTCCAGGACGCGGCCCTTGTCATTGCCCCAGCCGACGCCGGTGAGGTGCCCCGGCCGCGAGGCGCGCATGCCCTCGGTGACATGCGTGCGATAGGTCTCGGCGAAGCCCGCAAGATCGCGCGAGCGAAAGCCGGGCGTGTCGGCATTGGCGACGTTCCGGGCGATCAGCTTTTGCCGTTCGGCCGCGTGGGCCGTCAGGGAACTGGCCATCCGCAAGGTATCGATCCGGTCAAACATCGAGGCGTCTCCTCAGGTTCCGATAAACCCGGTCTTAACCTCAACAGGTTTAGAAACCCTTTCGAGGCGGTGGCGCCGGTGGGAAAAAACGAGGTCGGAATGGATAAAATGCAATCTATCGCGTCGCGGATGCGGCGGGTCCGCATGACCCGGCATTTCGGGCAGGTCGGCGCCATCCAGGCCGGTCTGATCCTGGCGGGCGGGCTGAACAGCCATGCGTCTCTTGGAGATCGAGTCGTATTTTCAATGCGTTCCGGGGAAATCCTCGGCGGAGAAATTGTCGCCCTGCATGAGGATCGGGCAGCGATCCTGCCCGAGGGGCCGATGGACGGGCTGTCGATCGGCACAAGGGTCGAGTTGGTCTTTGCGCCCTCGCTGGCGCCGGCGAATGCCTGGGTGGGGCGAATCATCGACCCCTTCGGCAGGCCGCTGGACGGGCGCCCCCTGGTCGCGGGCGGGGAAGAGCGCGGCTTTCGTCCTGCCCCGCCGCCGGCCGCCTCGCGCAACCGGCTGGGCGGGCGGCTCGATACCGGGCTTGCGGTCTTCGACACCATCCTGCCTTTGGTGCGCGGCCAGCGGATGGGGCTGTTCGCGGGCTCGGGCGTCGGCAAGTCCACGCTGCTTTCCGCGCTGGCCAAGGGGGTCTCGGCCGATGTGGTGGTGATCGCGCTGGTGGGCGAGCGCGGGCGCGAGCTGCGCGAATTCGTCGAGGAGACGCTGGGCGAGGAGGGCATGGCGCGCTCGGTGGTGGTGGCGGCGACTTCGGACCAGTCGCCGCTGATGCGACGGCGCTGCGCCTGGGCGGCGATGACGGTGGCCGAGCATTTCCGCGACCAGGGCCGGCATGTGCTGTTCCTGGCCGATTCGATCACCCGCTTCGCCGAGGCGCATCGCGAGATCGCGCTGGCGGCGGGGGAAAGCCCCAGCTATCGCGGCTTTCCCCCCTCGACCTCGCATCTGATCATGTCGCTGGCCGAACGCTCGGGGCCGGGGCCCGAGGGTGCGGGCGACATCACCGCGATCTTCAGCGTGCTTGTCGCGGGCTCGGACATGGAGGAGCCGGTGGCCGACATCCTGCGCGGCGTGCTGGACGGCCATGTCGTGCTGGACCGCGCCATCGCCGAGCGCGGCCGGTTTCCGGCGGTGGACGTGCTGCGCTCGGTCTCGCGCTCCCTGCCGCAGGCGGCGACGCCGGCCGAGAACGCGCTGATCGCGCGGGCGCGGGCGATGCTGGGCACCTATGCCGAATCCGAACTGATGATCCGCGCCGGGCTTTATTCCCAGGGCACCGACGCCCGGCTGGACGAGGCGGTGCGGCTCTATCCGGCGCTGGACCAGTTCTTCACCCGGTCAAGCCGCGATGCGAAGCACAGCTTCGCGCTTCTGGCCGAGGCGGTGGGCGCGCCGGCAAGGGCGGCTTGAGCCGAAAGAAGTCTATGAATCCGGCAAGGTTATGGCATGATTGATGAATGTTAACCTGTGACCCGAGGTCATTGCACCGCCGCCGTCGAGTTGACACTCTCCCGCGGTCGAGCCGAGGAGCGTCATGGCCATCACCGAATATTTCGTCCGCTACCTGCAGCGAAGGGACCTGCTTTCCGAATCCGACATCGCCTGTCTTCGGGCGATTCCGACCACGCATGCCTGTTTTCGCCCGGGCGAGGTGATCGTGCCCCGGGGGCGGCTGGCGACGCGCAGCTGCATGATGCTGCGCGGCATGGCGGCGCGCCAGCACGAACTGGTCGGCCGGCCGGGCGAGCGGGTGATCACCGCCCTGCATGTGCCGGGCGATTTCGTCGATCTGCACGGCTTCGTGCTGGCCGGGCTGGAGCATGACGTGATCTCGGTCGGAGAATCCGAGGTCGAATTCGTCGATCATGCCTCCCTGCGGGAGGTCACGCAGCATTTCCCGCATCTGACGCGGCTCTTGTGGATGTCCACGGTGATCGATGCGGCGATCCATCGGCAATGGCTGGTCGCGGCGGCCTCGCTGCGTTCCAGCGCGCATCTGGCGCATCTGCTGTGCGAACTCTACACCCGGCTCGCCAGCGTCGGCGCGGCGCAGAACCACCGCTTCACCCTGCCGCTGCTGCAGAAAGAGCTGGCCGACATCCTGGGCTATACGCCGATCCATGTGAACCGTGCGGTGCGCGACCTGCGCGCCGGCGGGCTGATCCGCTGGAACGGCGGCGAGGTCGAAATCCTCGATTGGGCGGGTCTGGCGCGGCTGGCGCGGTTCGATCCGGAATATCTGGAGCTGGACCGGGTCCGGCGCTAGCGCCTATTGGCACAGCCGAAAGCCGCCGCGCCGGGCCTTGATGTCCAGGTGCAGGTGGTTGTCATGCGCCGCATTGGCGCCGGGTCCGAGGACGGTGGTGAAATGCAGGCAGGCCGTGCCGCGCACCGCGCGCTGGAAGGCCTCCTGCAGGTCGCCGCTGTCCTGGCGCGGCTCGACGGCGAGGCGCGTGCCGTCCTCGAAGCGGAAGGCGGCAATGTCGAAGGCATTGCCGAAGGCGTGTTCGGACAGGGTCTCGCCCGCATTCCCGACCGTGGGCCGGCATTGATAGGTCGAGCCCGGCTCCAGCGCGACCAGCCGCGGCTGGCCCGGCAGCATGGCCGCGGCGGGCCGCACGAAATCGCGCAGCCAATGCGCCAGATGCCGCGCCATATCGCAGCGCATGGGGGCTCCGCCCGGGATCTCGATGCCGGGCAGCGGCTGGCGCAGCAGGATCGGCCGGTCGATGCCGCAATCGCGCTGTTCGGGGTCGAGGATAGGCGGCGCTTCGCTGAAATCGGCACCCAGCAGGGTCAGCTCCAGCAGGCAGGCGGAATAGGCGAAATCGCTTTCCCGCAGTGTGGCGCGGATCGGCGGGGCCGGAGGGCCGGCCCTCTCGGATTGCTCGTCCTCGGCGGGCGGTTCCTGGGGCCGGGGCGCGGGTTCGGCGGTGGTTGCGGGCTCTGCCGGGGCGGCTTCATGGTCGGGGCGCGGGGCGGGGCGGTCCTCGGCCGGGCGGCCGGGACGCGGAACCGGCGCCTCCTCGGCCGGGGCCTGGCCCGGCAGCGCGGTCAGCAGCACCGTCAGCCCCGCCAGCAGCCCGCGCATCTCAGGGCTGCCCGGGCTGGGGATAAAGCGTCACGCTGCCCGGCGCCTCTCCCGGCAGGCTGTCAGGCAGCACGGCGTCGGAAGGGTATTCCGGCTCTTCCTCGACCGTGGCGGGATGCGGCGTGTCGGGCACCAGCGGTTCTTCCGAGACCGGCACCGGCGGGGTGATGACCAGGGGCTCGGGCGTCACCACCGTCGCGGCGGCGGCGGTCGCCGCGGTCTCGGTCGGGGCGGGAACAACCGCTGCCGCCGCCGGTGCGGCGGGAAGCTCGGCCGCGATCACCTGCGGCGGCATCCGGTCGCCGCGCGCCGGGGGACGGGTGCCGGCGATGGTCGTGGTGACTGCCGCCTGGGTGGCCGCCACCATGGGCGAGGCGCCGGTCACATCGGCGATCCGCACCCCCGGCGGCAGGAACTCCACCGTCGTGACCTTGGGCTTGACCATATGCGCCAGCTCCCAGGCGTCCCAGTTCGTCAGCCGCACGCAGCCATGCGACTGGTTCAGGAACAGCTGCGAGGGGGTGGCGGTGCCGTGGATGCCATAGGTCGGCTCGGACAGGTCGATCCAGACATTGCCCACCGGCCCGTTCGGCCCCGGCGGGACGATCAGCACCCGGTCGTTCTGGCCCTGCCTGAAGTTGCGATGCGGATTGTAGGTATAGGTCGGGTTCAGCGCCACCGCGTCGACGACGTGATTGCCGTGCGGCGAGGGCGTGTCGGCCGATCCGACGGTGGCCGGGTAATCCGCGACCATGTTGCCCTTGGCGTCATAGGCGGCGACGCGGCGGGTTTCCTTGTCCACGATGATGCGGGTGACGGTGGCGCGGATCGGCTTGGCCGGCACGGTGACGTGGATCGTCTCGCCGGGCCGGAAGGCGGCGCCGGGGTTCAGCTTGGCCAGAAACTTCTCGTCCATGTGGAATCGCTCGGCCAGCTTCTCCAGCACGCTGGTATAGCCCTGCGAGGTCATCGCCGCCTTTTCCGCGTAATCCGAGGGGATGCGGTCCACCAGCCCGGTCGCGTCCTCCTCGGTGATGGTATAGTCCGCCGTCAGCGGCGCGGCCGCATAGCCCTGCAGCAGGTCCCAGACCGCGTGATCCATGCGCCCGGTCATTGGCAGGCCCGAGCGGCGCTGGAAGGCCATGATGGCGCTTTCGCTCATGCCGCCGCGCCAGCCGTCCACCACGCCGGGCGAGATGCCGGCGCGGTCCAGCAGGATCTGCACCTTGGCGGTCAGCGCCGACTGGCCGGCGGGCAGGTCGCCGCCGTCATAGCCGGCCAGCTCGATCTCGGCAGGCGTGATCGAGGTCAGCGCCTTGGGTTTCGGCGCCGCCACCTGCGCCGCGGTGCCCGATGCGGGCGCTGTGGCCGGGGCGGTCGAGGGCACCGCCTGCGCCCAGCCGGGCGAAAGCGGCAGCAGAAGGGCGGCGGCCAGCGAAAGGCGCGCAAGGACGCCCGTGCGGGGTCGGGTCGGGGGCATGCTCGGATCCGGTCTGTTTGCCTGTCGTGTTTTGGTTTTGTCCCGCACATTTGGCCAAATGTGCCGGCCATGGCAAGCAGGGGCTGGTCAACTCGGGTTGAACGCGCCCTTCAGATCGTGGCGGCGAAGCGGTGATGCTGGGGGAAATACCGCCGCGTCAGCGAGACCGGCATGTTGTTCAGCCAGTCGATCCGCTCGACCAGCAGCACCGGATCGCCCGCCGTCACGTCCAGCGCCTCGGCGGTGAAGCCCGGGCTGGCCTGGGTGGCGCCGATCGCCATGCTGCCGCGGTTGATCGGCACATGGCCAAGCAGCCATTCGCAGGGACTCATCTGCGTCAGCGCCTCGCGCGTCAGGCCGGGCGTGGCGTAATAGTTGATCCAGCGTTCCTCGCAGCAATAGGGCGCCGCGTCGGCGGTGAACCGGGCCTGGACCCGCATCAGGCTGTCATCGGTGCGCAGCAGCATGGATTGCGCCACATCCGCGGGGGGCGCGCATTCCTGCCAGTCCAGCAGCCGGTAGCCGTAGATCTTGCCCGAGGCCTCGATCTCGCGCCGCAGCAGGAACCGCACCATCTGGACGCGCGGATGCTGCGCGACGCGGGTGCCGACCTTGCGCCGGCGTTCCAGGACCCCGCTTTGGGCAAGGGTCTGCAGCGCCCGGTTCACCGTCGCACGGGCGCAGCCGAATTCGGTCGCCAGCTCGGCCTCGGTGGGGATCAGCTCTCCCTCCGGCCAGTTGCCGTTATGGATGCGCGTCAGCACCTCTTCCTGGACGGCTTGCCAGGTCATGTTCCGCCGCTTGCGCTCTTGCAGCTCTGCCGAGAGGGCCTGCGCCACATGGCTGGGAAGCTCAATCATATCTAAAATTTATGTCTTTGCGTCGAGGTTGCGGCAGAAAAACTCGATATCGTCGATCAAAACCGGCATCGCCGAGAACAGGGGCGGTGAACCCGGGCGGCAGGTCTGCCCGATCGTGGAACTTAGTAAACTCTTCAGTTTAGTTTTTGATTGCAAATTCCCGCGAGGGTCAAGGGCTATTCCTGTCGCAGGCCAGGATCCGCCTGCACAGGTTGACATTCCGGCGGCCGGACGTGAAAAACGGGCGATTCTCGAGAGGTGAGCCCCGTGTCGGAAGCCACGACATTCCGCGGCCAAGGCGTCTTCGCCACCGCCTGGACGGTGCTGGTCGCGATCAGCCTGTGCCACATGATCAACGACATCATGCAATCCATGCTGGCGGCGATCTATCCGCTGCTGCGCGAGGAATTCAGGCTGTCCTATTGGCAGATCGGCATGATGACCTTTGCCTTCCAGGTCACCGCCTCGCTGCTGCAGCCGGTGGTCGGCATGGTGACCGACCGCAACCCGATGCCGCGCTCGCTGGCCGTGGGCATGGGCGCGACCGTCATCGGCGTGCTGCTGCTGGCGCTGGCGCATGAATACTGGGTGCTGCTGTCGGGGGCGATGCTGATCGGCATCGGCTCGGCGGTGTTCCATCCCGAAAGCTCGCGGGTGGCGCGCATCGCCTCGGGCGGGAAATTCGGCACCGCGCAATCGCTGTTCCAGTTGGGCGGCAATTTCGGCCAGGCGCTGGGGCCGCTGCTGGCGGCCTTCATCGTGGTGCCGCTGGGGCGGCCTTCGGTGGCGATCTTCTCGATCGCGGCCATGCTGGGCTCGGCGGTGCTGTGGCGCGTCGGCAGCTGGGCCGAGGGGCGGCGCAAGGCCGCCGGGACCCGCGTCGCGGGGCCTTCGGCCTTTTCGCGCCGCCGGGTGGCGGTGGCCATCGTCGTGCTGGCGCTGCTGACCTTCACCAAGAACATCTATACCGCCAGCATTTCAAGCTATTACACCTTCTTCCTGATCGAGAAGTTCGGGCTGAGCACCCAGCACGCGCAGGTGATGCTGTTCCTGTTCCTGGGCGGCATGGCGGCGGGGGTCATGCTGGGCGGGCTGATCGGCGACCGCGTCGGGCCGCTGAAGGTGATCTGGTTCTCGATCCTGGGCATCCTGCCCTTTACGCTGGCGCTGCCGCATGTGGGACTGGTCGCGACCGGGGGGCTGACCGTGGTGATCGGGCTGATCCTCGCCTCGGCCTTTCCGGCCATCGTGGTCTTTGCGCAGGAGCTGGTGCCGGGACGGACCGGGATGATCGCCGGGATCTTCTTCGGCTTCGCCTTCGGCATGGGTGGCATCGCCGCCGCGGTTCTGGGCGTGGTGGCGGATGCGAAGGGGATCGAATTCGTCTACCGGATCTGTTCTTATCTGCCGCTGATGGGGCTGTTGACCATCTTCCTGCCGCGGATGGAGCGGTTGTAGCTGCCGGACCGGGGGCGCTGCCCCCGGACCCCCGGGATATTGGGACAAGAAAGAAACATGACGACGATCAAGGCAAGGCCGATCACCGCCGAGGCATTCGCCCCTTTCGGAGAACTGCTGACCCCGCGCGAGCGGCCCTCGAAGATGATCAATGCCGGGCGCTGCGAGCGGCATCACGCGCTGGCCACGGTCGAGCGCGGCGGCGGCGAGGCGATCATCTCGATCTTCCGTTCCGAGCCGGTCAGCCTGCCCTATGACTGCACGCTGCTGGAGCGCCATCCCCTGGGCTCGCAGGCCTTCGTGCCGCTGGGACCCGATCCCTGGCTGTCGATCGTGGCCCCGGACGAGGGCGGGCGGCCGGGCGCGCCGGTCGCCTTCCTGGTGCCGGCCGGCATGGGGGTGAACCTGCGCGCCGGGGTCTGGCATGGCGTGCTGACGCCGCTGGACCGGCCAGCCGATTTCCTGGTCGTGGACCGCGAGGGCGAGGGCGTGAACCTGGAAGAGGTCGAGATCGCCCCCGTCACCGTCGAGGCATGAGCCTGCCCGACTATTCCTTCGAGGAGGCGGCGCTGCGCGGCGGCGCGCGCTTCGTCGCCGGCGTGGACGAGGTCGGTCGCGGGCCGCTGGCCGGGCCGGTGACGGCGGCGGCGGTGATTCTGGATGTTGCCTGCATTCCCGAGGGGCTGAACGATTCGAAGAAGCTGACCGCCAGGCGCCGCGAGGCGCTGGCCGAGCTGATCATGGCGCGCTGCGACTGGGCCGTCGGCCATGCCAGCGTCGAGGAGATCGACCGGCTGAACATCCTGCGCGCCTCGCATCTGGCGATGTGCCGGGCCATTGCCGGGCTGCGCCGGCGGCCCTGCCTGGCGCTGATCGACGGCAACATGCTGCCGCGCGATCTGGACCTGCCAGGGCAGGCGGTGGTGGGCGGCGACGGGCGCTGCCTGTCCATCGCCGCGGCCTCGATCGTGGCGAAACTGTTGCGCGATCGCATCATGGTGGATTTGGCGCAACAGCACCCCGGATATGGCTGGGAGGCGAATGCCGGTTATGCGACCGCGGCGCATCGCCAGGCGCTGCTAGATCTGGGCGTAACCCCATATCATAGGCGCAGCTTCGCGCCCGTCCACAATATCTTGTGTAAAGAAGAAACCACAAGCTGTTGATTCGAAAAAGAATTTGACGGCGAATCGGCTCTGACTCATTATCGGCCCCAGCAAATCGGCAACCCAATAGCCGAACCCCCGAGGCAGTGATGACGAAACCTGACACCAAATCCCGCGCCGTGGCGCGAACCCTTCCGCTTAACCAGATTCTGGCCGGTGACTGCATCGAGGTCATGAACGCGCTGCCCGAGGCCAGCGTCGATCTGATCTTTGCCGACCCGCCCTATAACCTGCAACTCAAGGGCGAGCTGCACCGGCCCGACAACAGCCGCGTCGATGCGGTGGACGACCATTGGGACCAGTTTTCCGGCTTTGCCGCCTATGACCGCTTTACCCGCGACTGGCTGGCGGCGGCGCGACGCATCCTCAAGCCCGACGGGGCGATCTGGGTGATCGGGTCCTATCACAACATTTTCCGCGTCGGCGCGGAGCTGCAGAACCAGGGTTTCTGGATCCTGAACGACGTGGTCTGGCGCAAGGCCAATCCGATGCCGAATTTCCGCGGCAAGCGGCTGACCAACGCGCATGAGACGATGATCTGGGCCAGCAAGTCCGAGGGCGCGAAATACACCTTCAACTACGAGGCGCTGAAATCGCTGAACGAGGGCGTGCAGATGCGCAGCGACTGGGTGCTGCCGATCTGCACCGGCGGCGAGCGGCTGAAGGATGCCGGCGGCGCCAAGGCGCATCCGACCCAGAAACCCGAGGCGCTGCTGCATCGCATCCTGGTCGGGTCCACGAATCCCGGCGACGTGGTGCTGGACCCGTTCTTCGGCACCGGCACCACCGGCGCCGTGGCCAAGATGCTGGGCCGCGATTTCATCGGCATCGAGCGCGAAGCCGCCTATCGCGAGGTGGCCGAGAAGCGGCTGGCCCGCATCCGCAAGTTCGACAGCGAGGCCATCGCCACCATCAAGCCCAAGCGCGCCGAGCCGCGCGTGCCCTTCGGCCAGGTGGTCGAGCGCGGCATGCTGCGCCCGGGCGAGGAGCTTTATTCGATGAACAACCGCCACAAGGCCAAGGTGCGCGCCGATGGCAGCCTGATCGGCAATGACGTGAAGGGCTCGATCCACCAGGTCGGCGCGGCGCTGGAGGGGGCGCCGAGCTGCAACGGCTGGACCTATTGGCATTTCCGGCGCGAGGGGCGGATGGTGCCGATCGACATCCTACGCCAGCAGATCCGCGCCGAGATGGAGGCCGAAGAGGGCCGCGCCCACTGATTTCCCGGTTTCGCCAAGTCCCGAAGCTCCGCGAGCTCTGGCGCGGCCGGGACCGCCTTGCCCCGTTCGGCCCTGCGCCGGGCGGGGCCTTTTGGCTTTCTCGGCCGGGCTGCGGAATTACAGCGCCCCGCGCGGCATCGGCAGCGCGCCGCGGTTATAGGGCTGCCAATCGGTGATCTCGGGATAGAACTGCCGCCGCCAGGCGCGCACGCGGGGGTTCATCCGCCGCCGCCACAGGGGCGGCACCATGGCGAGGAAGGTCATGGCCGGATAGCCCATCGGCAGCTGCGGCGCCTCTTCGTCGGAATAGGTCTGCAGCAGCGGAAAGCGCCGGTCGGGCTTGTAGTGATGGTCGGAATGGCGCTGCAGGTTGATCAGCAGCCAGTTCGTCGCGGTATGTGAGGAATTCCAGCTGTGCCGCGGCAGGACATGTTCATAGCGGCCGTTGCCCAGATGCTTGCGGGTCAGGCCGTAATGCTCGACGTAATTGGTCAGTTCGAGCTGCCACACGGCGACGAAGGCCTGCCAGAGGAAGAGCAGCAGCCCCTGCCAGCCGCCGAGGATGAGCGCCAGCGCCAGCATGGCCAGCTGCAGCGCGGCGTAGCGCCAGAACGGGTTGCGGCGGTCGAATTTCGAGCGGCCCGAGCGGGTCAGCCGCCGCGTCTCGGCCGCCCAGGCGCTTTTCGGGCATTCGATCAGCACGCGCAGGAAGAAGCGGAAGAAGCCCTCGTTGTAGCGGGCCGAGACCGCATCGCGCGGCGTCGCCACCCAGGAATGATGCACCAGCAGGTGCTCGGTGCGGAAATGCGAATAGAGCGTCGAGGCCAGCAGCAGGTCGCCCAGCCAGCGTTCCAGCTTGTTTCTCTGATGCAGCAGTTCATGGGCATAGACGATGCCGATGGTGCCTGAGGCGACGCCGATGCCGAAGAACAGGCCGAGCTTTTCCCAGCCGGAAAGCGCGCTGCGGGCGGCATACCAGATCGCGCCGAAGATCATTACCGCCTGGATCGGGAACCAGATCACGGTGATGGCGCGATACCAGATCAGCTGCGATTCCGGCGTCTCGGTGTCGGGGTTTTCCTCGTTCAGGCCCAGCACCGCATCCAGCATGGTCATCAGATACCAGGCATAAAGCGGCATCAGCACGAACCACCAGCCGCCCAGCGTCGCGGCAAGCAGGGCCAGCGGCACCATGCCCAGGGAAAGCCAGAAGGGCAGGGCGTCGATCAGGCGGGCGCGGAACGCGGTTTGCATGGGCGCAACTATGACGGGTTTTGCTATGGCTTGCCATGGCGACGCGATGTCGCGGGGCGGGCTGTTTCGGGATGGTCCTTGGCGAGGGACCAGGCCTTGCGCATCAGCCCCGGCAGGGCGCTGGGGCGGAAGGCGCCAAGCGGGGTCAGGCTGCCGCGTTCCGGCGCCGCGGTCAAGCGGGCGCTCATCACCGTCAGGTCCAGCGCGAAATGGGTGAAGACATGGCGGACGAGGCCGATCTCCTGCCAGTCGGCGGGGGCGGGCGGCGGGTGGTGCGAGCCGTCCCAGCCGGTCGAGGGAAAGGCTAGCGTGCCGCCCAGCAGGCCCTTGTCCGGCCGGGTCTCGACCAGCACCGCGCCCTCGGCAAAGCCGATCCAGACCGTGCCCCGGCGCAGCGGCTTGGGTTTCTTCGGCGCCTTGCGCGGCAGTTCGGCGGCGATGCCCTGGGCGCGGGCGGCGCAATGGTCGATGATCGGGCAGATGCCGCAGGCCGGGCTGCGCGGCGTGCAGATCGTCGCGCCCAGGTCCATCATCGCCTGGGCGAAATCCCCCGGCCGCTCGGCGGGCGTCAGCCGGGTGGCCAGCGCCACCAGTTCCGGCTTGGCGGCGGGCAGCGGCGTTCCGACCGCGAAAAGCCGGGCCACGACGCGCTCGACATTGCCGTCCACCACCGTCTCGGGCCGGTCGAAGGCGATGGCGGCGATGGCGGCCGAGGTATAGGCGCCGATGCCGGGCAGCGCCGCCAACCCCTCGCGCGTGTCGGGGAATGCGCCCATGGCGGCGACCTCGCGGGCACAGGCCACCAGGTTGCGGGCGCGGGCGTAATAGCCGAGCCCGGCCCATTCCGCCATCACCTGCGCGTCCTCGGCCGCGGCGAGGTCGTGGACCGTGGGCCAGAGGCTGGTGAAGCGTTCGAAATAGGCCTTCACCGCCGCGACGGTGGTCTGTTGCAGCATGACCTCGGACAGCCAGACGCGATAGGGATCGGCGCGGCCCTGTCCGGGCGGCACGCGCCAGGGCAGGGTGCGGGCATGGCGGTCGTACCAGGCCAGCAGCTCGGTGGGGATCACCTTCGGGTCACGCAATTTTCAGCCTCATTCAGCCGCGTCTCTCTGGCATCCGGGCGCGCCGCGGTCCAGACTGCGGCGCAGATAAACCATATGGTCGCCCGATGGCCCAGAAGAAACCCGAGACCCAGCCCCGCCGCCGCATGCGCGGCTTCGAGGCCGCGGCGCAGCTGGTTGCGCAGCGGGTGAAGGCCGTGGGCGAGGGGCGGGGCTTCGCCGTGGCCCGGCTGCTGACGCATTGGCAGGAGGTGGTCGGCCCCGAGCTTGCCGCCCATACCCGCCCGGTCCGGATCAGCCACGGCAAGGGGTTCGGCGCCACGCTGACGCTGCTGGTGCCGGGCGCGCATGCGCCGCTGGTCGCCATGCAGCTGGACCAGATCCGCGCGCGGGTGAATGCCTGCTACGGCTTCAACGCCGTCTCGCGCATCGTGCTGACCCAGACCGCGCCCGTGGGTTTCGCGGAAGGTGAGGGAGGCTTTGCGGAAGGCCAGGCCGAGTTCGCCGCCGCGCCGCGCCGCGCCGCCGCGCCCGATCCGCAGAAGATCGCCCAGGCCGAGGACATCGCCTCGGGCTTCGACAATCCCGCGCTTTCCGACGCCATGCGGCGGCTGGCGCTGAACATCCTGTCCCGCCGGGACGCCAACGACCGAAAGGCCAATCCATGATGCTGCTTCGCCGCTCTCTGATCGCCGCCGCCACGGCCGCGCTGACCGTCTCTGCGCTGCCGGCGCTGGCGCAAGAGGCGAAACCCGCCGACAACGCCGCCGGAAACGCCCAGGCCGCCGAGCAGATGCCCGAGGGCAAGGTCCTGCCCGATATCGCCCTGGGCGCGGCCGATGCTCCGGTCACCATCATCGAATATGCCAGCTTCACCTGCAACCATTGCGCGGCCTTCCACGACCAGAACCTGCCCAAGCTGAAGGCCGAATATATCGATACCGGCAAGGTGAAGTTCATCCAGCGCGACGTCTATTTCGACGCCGTCGGCCTGTGGGCCGGCATCCTGGCGCGCTGTGGCGGGGACGAGAAATACTACGCCGTGTCCGACCTGATCTTCGACGACCAGAAGAACTGGCTGAACGCCAAATCCGGCGACGAGATCGCCGCCAACCTGCGCAAGATCGGCGCCAAGGCCGGGATGACCGGCGAGCAGATGGATGCCTGCTGGAACGATACGCAGAAGGTCGCGGATCTGGTCACCACCTTCCAGACCCATGCCACCGCCGACCAGATCGAGGGCACGCCCACCTTCATCATCGCCGGCGAGAAGGTCCAGAACCAGCCTTGGGACGATCTGAAGAAGATCATCGACGCCAAGCTGGCCGAGGAAGGCTGAACGCCGGTCCGGCGGCGCGGCTGCCGGAGTATTTGGGAAACGATGAAAGCGGAAGCCCCCGGATCTTGCCGGGGCCTTTCACAATCCCAGCGTCTCCAGCCGCCGGGTCAGCGGCGCCGGGTCGTCCAGCTGCAGCCGCACCGGCAGGGTCAGCACCCCGGGCCGGAAGCGGCGCGGCAGCCGCGCGGCATCCTTTTCCGTCGTCACCATCTGCGCGCCCAGCAGCCGCGATTCGGTCTGGAGGCGGGTCAGCAGTTGCGGGGTGAAGGGCTGGTGATCCTCCAGCGCCTCGGCGCGGACCACCTCGGCGCCGAGGCCGCGCAGGGTGGCGAAGAATTTCTCGGGATGGCCGATGCCGGCAAAGGCCAGCACGCGCAGGCCCTGCCAGTCCATGCCGGTCTGCAGCGGTGCGAGATGGCCGGTCAGGTGCGGCAGCCCCAGCCGCGGTCCCCAGGCGGCGGCGAAACGCGCCTGGGCCGCGCCGTCGCCGATCGAAAGCAGCAGGTCGGCGCGGGCAAGGCCGCGATCCACCGGCTCGCGCAGCGGCCCGGCGGGCAGGCAGAAGCCGTTGCCGAAACCCCTGGCCGCATCGACCACGACCAGCGACAGGTCATGCGCCAGCGCCGGGTCCTGGAAGCCGTCGTCGAGCAGGATCGCCTGCGCCCCGGCCTTGACCGCCGCCCGTGCCCCCGCCTGGCGGTCATCCGCGACCCAGACCGGGGCGAAGGCCGCCATCAGCAGCGGTTCGTCCCCGACCTCGGCAGCCTTGTGGCGCGATTCCTCGACCCGCAGCGGGCCTTTCTCGCGGCCGCCATAGCCGCGCGAGACGATATGCACCGCCACGCCGCGCGCCTGCAGCAGCTGGGCCAGCATGATCGCGGTCGGGGTCTTGCCGGTGCCGCCGGCGTTCAGGTTGCCGACGCAGATCACCGGCACGCCCGGCCGCAGCCGCGGGCCGCGCGCCAGGCGCCGGGCGGTGGCGGCGGCGTAGAGCCCGCCCAGCGGCGCCAGCAGGCGGGCGGGCAGCCCGGGCGGGCGGAACCAGAAATCGGGGGCGCGGCGGCTCATTGCGGGTTCTCCATCGCCTCGATGACGGTATCGGCGATGCGGCGCAGCACCGCGGCGCCGCCGGTGCTGACCGACCAGGCGTTGCCGGCCAGCATCGCCGCCTGATCGGGCGCCGACAGATCGGCCACCGCCCGCGTCAGCCCCGCGGCGTCGGTGACCAGCCGTGCCGCCGAGGCGCCGTCCAGCTGCACCCATTCCGGGCCATGCGCCTCGATCACCGGGCCGTGGATGACTGCCGAGCCAAGCGCCGCCGGTTCGAACGGATGGCGCGGCGCGAGGCCCGGACCGGGCAGCAGCGTGCCGCCCATGAAGCAGACCGGCGCCAGCCGATACCAAAGCCCCATCTCATGCGTGTCCTCGGCGATCAGGACGTGATCGTCGGAGGAAGGGTCGCTGTCCTCGGAACGCAGCACCGCGGCCAGGCCGAGTTCCTCGACCTCGGTCAGGACCGCGGCGAGGGTGTCGGCCGGCAGCCCGGCCAGGATCAGCAGCGCGCGGTGGTTGTGATGCAGCGCCGCCTGATGCGCGGCCAGGGCGGCCTTGGCCTCGGGCAGGGTGGGGCAGGCCGCGAGCCAGACGTGACGGCCCGCGAGGATCTGCGCCAGGGCGCGCCGCTCGGCCTCGTTGGCGCAAAGCGGCGGCCGGGTCTCGGTGATCGGGCCGGTCAGCTCGATCCGGTCCGGGGGGGCGCCAAGCTGGCGGGCGGCGGCGCCGGCGGTCAGGTCGGGGGCGAGGATGCGGGTGATCCTGCGCATCAGCCCGCGATTGATCGCCCCGCGCCACGAGCCGCGCCGGGTATAGGCGACCAGCCGCGCCTCGCACAGGATCACCGGCAGCCCCGCATCGGCCATGCCCGAGATGAGCGAGGCCGGAAGCTGGTCGCCCAGGATCAGCAGCGCGCGCGGCTGCAGCGCCCCGATCACCTCGCGCACGGCGGCGGGATCGCGCGGCCGGGGCAGGGCGGCCGCCCGCAGGCCGGCGGGCAGCGAACCGGGAGGCGGCGGCGCGCCGGTAAAGGCGCAGCGCAGCCCCGGCCGCCGCGCCAGCAGCGCCCCGATCAGCGGGCCAAGCTGCGGCGGATCATCGGCATTCTCGGACAGATGCACCATCAGCAGCGGGCCTTCGCCCGCCGGGACGGCGATGGGCTCGCCCCGCCCTTCGGCCAGCGCGGCGCGGCGGCGCAGATGCAGCCAGAGCGCCAGGGATGCGGTCGCCTGCGAGGGAAGCATCGCGATTCGCGGGGGATCTAGCCGCCCAGTTCCTCGGTCGCGCTCACCTCCTGCTCTTCGTCGCGCAGCCGGTGCAGATGGGCGATGAAATAACGGGTATGGGCGCTGTCGACGGTGCGCTGCGCTTCGGATTTCCAGGCGGCATGAGCCTCGGCGTAGTTCGGGAAGATTCCGACGATATGGATGTCCTTGGTATCGCGGAATTCGGTGCGGGTGGGGTCGACAAGCTCGCCGCCGAAAACGAGGTGAAGGCGCTGTGCCATCGTGTTCTCCTGGGTTCGGATTCCGGCGCGAACCTAGCCGAGCCGGGCAGGGGAACCAAGGTGATTTGTTTAAAATCGGTCCTGGTTGACATTTGCGGCGAATCGGCCGGCAAAGTAAGGAAAGATGCCGATAGAGGGAAGGCCCCCGGACGATCCAAGCGTGGTGGTAAGGGTTCTTCGGGCGGCGAGGGCAGGTGAACCGGTGCGCCTTCTCTTGCCCTCTTTCTGCGATCGCGGGCGGGCATCGAAAGGTGGCCGCCTGCGGTCACGGCATGCCGCGCCGGGTGCTTCGCGGCTGAAGGCCGGTGCCGCGGCCGGGATCCTGGCCGGAAGGGGTGGCATGCATGTCGTGCTTAGGTCGCGGCCGGGGGCGCATGGATCTGGTGCGGGCGGCGGGACTCGAACCCGCACAGGCTTGCGCCCCAGGGAGTTTAAGTCCCATGCGTCTACCATTCCGCCACGCCCGCGCCGGGGATTGGCTAGCGGGCGCGGCGGGGATTGGCAAGCCTCGGCTGAAGGGTTCCGGTTGGGGCAAAGCTGCAGCCGACGGGATCGTGTGGGATCGGCTTTTCAATCGGCCGCGGGTGATGCGAAATGCACCAGATTGCGGCTCGGGATATTCGCAGCGACGCTTTGCCGCTGGGCAAGTTGGTGGCGCATACCGCGCAGAGGGCGCCGCGAAGCGCGCGGCAGGGCGGCTGGGCGGCTGCCGCGCTCTGCGCAGGACGGGCCGCCGGCTGCCGGCAGGGCGGCCATGACGCGTTCCGGAAAATCCTCGGACCGCCGGCCGGATGTCCCTTGCGCGCCGGGGTTCGGGTGACGGCTCTTTCAGTAACTGCGCGTCGGCCGGTCGAAGACCTTGCGTCCCATCAGCGAGCCGACCAGATCGACCATCAGCTTGGCGGTGCGGCCGCGCTCGTCCAGGAACGGGTTCAGCTCGACCAGGTCCAGCGAGGTCATCAGCCCGCTTTCGTGCAGCAGTTCGCAGACCAGATGCGCCTCGCGAAAGGTGGTGCCGCCGGGGACGGTGGTGCCGACGGCCGGCGCGATCGAAGGGTCGAGGAAATCGACATCCAGCGACACATGCAGCAGGCCTTTCTCCTCCCGCACCCGGTCGAGGAATTCGCGCAGCGGCGCGACGATGCCACGCTCGTCCAGCACGCGCATGTCGTTCACGACGATCTCGGTCTCGCGCAGCGCGGCGGATTCGGCGGCGTCCACGCTGCGGATGCCGAACATGCAGATGTTCCGGCCCGGGATCGGCGCCGGAAAGGCGGGAAAGGCGTCGAAGCCCGCCCGGCCCGAGGCATAGGCCAGGGGCGTGCCGTGCAGGTTGCCCGATTGGGTGGTCTCGACGGTGTGGAAATCGCTATGCGCGTCCAGCCACAGCACGAATTGCGGCCGGCCCGCCGCATGGGCATGTGCGGCCACCCCGGCCAGCGTGCCGAGTGCCAGCGCATGGTCGCCGCCCAGAAAGATCGGCAGGCCTTCCTCCATCGCCGCACAGCCGGCGGCGCGCAGGGCCTCGGTCCAGGCGATGATCTCGGGCAGGTGATGCACGGCGGGGTTGGCGCAGCTCTGGCCGCGGCCGGGGGCGGGGCACAGATCGCCGCGATCCTCGACCGTATGCCCCAGCGCGGTCAGGGTCGAGGCCAGCCCGGCCACGCGATAGGCGGCGGGGCCCATCAGGCAGCCGGGCCGTCGCTGGCCCTCGTCCACCGGGGCGCCGATCAGGATGCAATGGGTCATGTTGGCCTCTGCGCTTGTCGGTCGGGATGTTCGCGATCATGCCCTTGCCCGGCGGCGGAAGTCCACCGCCCGCGTCAGCGGCGCAAGCCCTGCATCAGCCGCGGATGCCCTTGAAGCGGTCCTGCCATTCGTCGCGTTGCTCGTCGCTGATCTTGGCGAACAGCACCTCCGGTACGGTGAAGGCGTGGCCGGCGGGCAGCGCCTGCAGGGCGGCGTGGACATCGTCGGGCCAGTCGCGGTTGTCGCTGCGCATCGCCGCCAGCATCGCATCCGCCGCGAAGGGGATGAAGGGCGAGGACAGAACGGCATAAAGCCGGATCAGGTTCAGCCCCAGCCGGACCTGCATCGCCGCCTTGTCCGGGTCGGTCTTGAAGGTGGACCAGGGCGCGGCCGATTGCAGGTATTCGTTGCCCAGAACCCAGATCGCCCGCAGTTCCGCCGCCGCCTTGCGGACCTCGACATGGTCCATGAAGCCCTCATAGGCGCGGATGCGGGCGGTCAGCGCCTCGACCAGCGCCTCTTCCTCGGGGCCGTAGCTGCCGCCCTCGGGGATGGCATCGCCGAACTTGCTGCGGCAGAACTTGGTGATCCGGCTGACGAAATTGCCCAGCACGTCGGCCAGGTCCTTGTTCACCGATTGCTGGAAATTGTCCCAGGTGAACTCGCTGTCGCCGGATTCGGGGGCGTGCGACAGCAGCCACCAGCGCCAGTAATCGGCTGGCAGGATCGACAGCGCCTGATCCATGAACACGCCACGCCCCTGGCTGGTCGAGAACTGCCCGCCGTCATAGGTCAGGTAGTTGAAGCTCTTGATGTAATCGACCAGTTTCCACGGCTCGCCCGAGCCGATGATCGTGGCCGGGAAGGAAAGCGTGTGGAAGGGCACGTTGTCCTTGCCCATGAACTGGGTATAGGTCACGTCCTCGGCGCCCTCGTCCAGGCGCCACCAGCGGCGCCAGGCGCTGTCGGGTTCGCCGCGCTTGTCGGCGCCCTCGGCGGTGGCGGCGATATATTCGATGGGCGCGTCGAACCAGACGTAGAAGACCTTGCCCTCCATCCCCGGCCAGGGCTTGTCGCCCTTTTTCACCGGGATGCCCCAGTCGAGGTCGCGGGTGATGCCGCGATCCTGCAGCCCGTCGCCGTCGTTCAGCCATTTCTTGGCGATCGAGGTGGTCAGGATCGGCCAGTCGGTCTTGCTGTCGATCCAGGCGGCGATCTGGTCCTTCAGCGCCCGCTGGCGCAGGTAGAGGTGCTTGGTCGCCCGCACTTCCAGATTGGTCGAGCCGGAAATGGCCGAGCGCGGCTCGATCAGGTCGGTCGGGTCGAGCTGCTTGGTGCAGTTCTCGCACTGGTCGCCGCGCGCCTTGTCATAGCCGCAGTTGGGGCAGGTGCCTTCGATATAGCGGTCGGGCAGGAACCGGCCGTCGTCGATGGAATAGACCTGCCGCTCCTCGACCTCGGCGATATAGCCGTTCTCGTCCAGCTTGCCGGCGAAATGCTGGGTCAGCACGTGGTTGCGTTCGCTGGACGACCGGCCGAAATGGTCGAAGGACAGGCCGAAATTGCGGGCGATTTCCGCCTGGATCTCGTGCATCTCGGCGCAATAGACGGCTATCGGCTTGCCGGCCTTGGCGGCGGCAAGCTCGGCGGGGGTGCCGTGCTCGTCCGTGGCGCAGATGAACATCACCTCGTGCTCGCGGCCCCGCAGGTAGCGGGCATAGAGATCCGCCGGAAGCTGCGAGCCGACGAGATTGCCGAGGTGCTTGATCCCGTTGATGTAAGGGATCGCCGAGGTGATGAGGTGCCGGGCCATATGCGGATCCTGTAAGGTTCGTCGCCCGTGTTTAGCCCCCGGATCGGGTGAAGGCCAGCGCCCAAAGGCCGGCGCGGTTGTGCATCCGGGCCGGGCGGATTATGTCGTTGTGGTGACGATTTCATGATGGTCGCGTCCCGCGTGCCGGCCGTCGTGCCGGGTTTCCCAGCCAAGCATCCAGCCGCGTTAGGAGCCAGATGACCTTGAAACCCGCCACCCTGCTTTCTTGCCAGCTGGGCCTGATCCTGCTGGCGTTGAGCCTGGACCTGATAACCCAGGCGCAGGTCGCCTCGATTTTCAAGGAAGACCACAGCATCGAGATCCTGTCCGCGCTGCTGCTGGTGGTGCCGGCGCTGCTCTGGCTGGCCTGGGGGCGAGAGCGGCGCCGGCATTGGCACATCCCGGCGATCCTGCTGCTGATGGCGATGCGCGAGCTGGATTTCGACAAGCAATTCACGACCGAGGGGCTGCTGCAGCTGCGGCTTTACAGCGGCGGGGCGCCGGTCTGGGAAAAGGCCGTCGGTGCGGCGGCGGTGGCTCTGATCCTGCTTTGCGGGTGGCGGCTGCTGGTCCTGAACCTGCCGCGCTGGTGGCGCGGCCTGCGCGCGGGCGACACGACATGCTGGCTGGTCGGCGGCGCGGCGCTGCTGCTGGTGGTCTCGAAATCGCTGGACGGGCTGGACCGCAAGCTGGCGGGTTTCGGCATCATGCTGCAGCCCGGGCAGGGGGCGCTGGCCGACCGGTTCGAGGAACTGCTGGAACTGGGTCTGGCGGTCCTGCTGGTGCAGGCGGTGGCCTGTTTCGCGCGGCCGGACCGGCAGGGGGCCGGTCAGCCGCCCAGCCGCTCCAGCCGCAGCGCCCTGGCCACCGTATCGGCCACCCGCGCGCTGAGCGGCAGGGCGGCGCTGCGGATCTCCTCGACCGAGACCCAGCGCGCATCCAGCGCGTCATCCGCCGCCACCGGCACGCCCGAGACATAGTCGCAGCGCACCGCGGCCAGCAGGAAATGAAAGCGCAGGGCGCCATCGGCCCCGTGTTCGATCACGTCGATATTGTCGATATAGGCCCTTGGCCGGGCGATGACGCCGGTTTCCTCGGCCAGCTCGCGGGCGGCGGCCTGCAGCGCGGTTTCCCCGGGCTCGACATGGCCGCCGGGAAAACCCCAGAGCCCGGCGTCGGGCGGGTTTCGGCGCTGCACCAGCAGGACGCGGGCCGCATCGCCCCGGCCGTCCAGCGTCACCGCCAGCGCGGCCAGCCGGGGAAAGCCGGCCACCTACCGCCTGCGGTCGCGGCGGGCGCTCATCGGCTGGAAGGCCACGCCGACATGCGCCTCGCAATAGGGCTTGCCGGGCATCGAGGGCAGGCCGCAGAACCAGAACTTGTCGGTCGCCGGGTCGCCGATCGGCCATTTGCAGGTGCGCTCGGTCAGCTCCATCAGCGTCAGCTTGCGCGCGCGCTTCTCGACCTCGCGGACCGAGGCCAGCGCCTCGGGGCTGATCTCGTTGGCCGAGGGCTGCGGCGGCAGCGGCTGGCCGGCCGGCACGATGGGCCGGCGGTTGAAGCTGGCGGGCTGCGGCGCGGGTTCGGGCACCGGCTCGGGTGCGGCGGCTGCCGCGGGCTTCGGTTCGGGTGCGGGCGCCGGCTGGGCCGCCGCCGCGGGCTTCGGCTCGGGCGCCGCTGCGGCGGGTGCGGGTTTGGCGACGGGGTCGGGCGCCGGATCCGCGCCGTCCTCGGTGCGATTCGACAGGCCCAGGCGGTGGACCTTGCCGATCACCGCGTTCCGGGTCACGCCGCCCAGCTCCTTGGCGATCTGGCTGGCCGACTGGCCCTCGGCCCACATGCGTTTCAACGTCTCGACGCGCTCGTCGGTCCAGGACATGGCTTGCCTTTCATGCACCGGGATGCGTCCCGGCGCTCTTCGTGCTAGTGGCTTCAATTCCGCAAGACCCGGCCTTAAATCCGGGGATAGCCAGATTTACCCATCCGAGCCCGCAAATTCAAGGAGCCCCGATGCAGCCCGACCCGACCAGCCCCGGATTCCGCCAGATGGGCGTGCGCCGCTTCGGCCGGATGAACTGGCTGGGCCTCTATACGCTCAGCCGGCGCGAGATCATGCGCTTCATGTCGGTCTGGCAGCAGACCATCTTCGCGCCGCTGATGACCTCGGCGCTGTTCGTGATCGTCTTTGCCCTGGCGCTGGGGCAAAACCGCGGCGAGGTGATGGGCCTGCCCTATCTGGCCTTCCTGGGGCCGGGCATCCTGATGATGACGGTGATCCAGAACGCCTTCGCCAATACCTCCTCGTCGATCATCTCGGCCAAGATGCAGGGCAATATCGTCGACACGCTGATGCCGCCGCTCTCGGCGGGCGAGATCCTGGCCGGCTATCTGATCGGCGCGGTGACGCGGGCGCTGATCGTCGCCGCCGCCATCGCCGCCGGCATGGCGCTGGTGATCGGGCAGGGGGTCGCGCATCCGGTCTGGGCGCTGGGTTTCGTGGTCTTGGGCGCGCTGCTGATGGGCGGGCTGGGGCTTCTGGCCGGGATCGTGGCGCAGAAATTCGACCAGATGGCGGTGATCACCAATTTCATCGTGACGCCGCTGTCCTTCCTGTCGGGCACCTTCTATTCCGTCGAGGCGCTGCCCGAGCCGTTCCGGGCGCTGGCGCATTGGAACCCGATCTTCTACCTGATCGACGGCGCGCGCTACGGCATCGCCGGGGTTTCCGACGCGCCGGTGCTGCGCGGGCTGGCAGTCTGCGCGCTGACCGTGGCGCTGGTGCTGTTCACCGCCTGGCGCTGGCTGGCCACCGGCTACCGCATGAAGCCCTGAAATCTCCGTTGCACGGGGCGCGCATCCGCGCTATGCGACGGGCATGATCGCCCGGACCGCCCATATCGCCCGTCCCCGACGTTGACGCCCTCAACGTCCGATCCCGCCTGCCTTCCCGTCTTTCCGTCAGCCATGGTGCCGCCGCGCGGCCGTTCCCAGAGAGGGTAACTCCATGATTTCGCACGTCCTGCCGACCTATAACCGCGCCCCCATCGCCTTCGAGCGGGGCGAGGGCTCCTGGGCCATCGCGACGGACGGGACGCGATATCTGGACCTGGGCGCCGGCATCGCCGTGAACGCGCTGGGTCACGCCAATCCCGACCTGGTCGCCGCGCTGACCGAGCAGGCGAACCGCATCTGGCATGTCTCGAACCTCTACCAGATCCCCGAGCAGGAGAAGCTGGCGGACCTGCTGGTCGAGCATACCTTCGCCGACACCGCCTTCATCACCAATTCCGGCACCGAGGCGGCAGAGCTCGCGATCAAGATGGTGCGCAAGTATTGGAGCGAGCAGGGCGATCCCGACCGCTACGAGATCCTGACCTTCGAGGGCGCCTTTCACGGCCGCTCGACCGGCGCCATCGCGGCGGCGGGTTCGGAAAAGATGGTCAAGGGCTTCGGCCCGCTGATGCCCGGCTTCCGGCAATTGCCCTGGGGCGACATGGAGGCGCTGAAGGCGGCGATTTCCGACCGCACCGCTGCCGTCATGCTGGAGCCGGTGCAGGGCGAGGGCGGCATCCGCCCGCTGCCCGATGCCGACCTGGCGGCGATCCGCGCGCTGTGCGACCGGACCGGCGCGCTGCTGGTGCTGGACGAGGTGCAGTCGGGCATGGGCCGCACCGGCAAGCTGTTCGCGCATGAATATGCCGGCATCGCCCCCGACATCATGATGGTCGCCAAGGGCATCGGCGGCGGCTTCCCGCTGGGCGCGGTGCTGGCCACGGAAAAGGCCGCCGCCGGCATGGCGGTGGGCACGCATGGCTCGACCTATGGCGGCAATCCCCTGGCCTGCGCGGTCGGCGCCAGGGTGATGCAGATCGTCGCCGCGCCCGAATTTCTGGCCGAGGTGAACCGCAAGGCTGCGCTGTTTCGCCAGAAGCTCGAGGGGCTGGTGGCGGCGCATCCCGATGTCTTCGACTTCGTGCGCGGCCAGGGGCTGATGCTGGGGCTGAAATGCAAGGTGGCGCCGGGCGAGGTGGTCAAGGCCGGCTATGCCGAGCATATCCTGACCGTGGCCGCGGCCGACGACACGCTGCGGCTGCTGCCGCCGCTGACCATCTCGGACGAGGAAATCGCCGAGGCGGTCGCCCGGCTCGACCGGGCGGCCAGCAGGATCGATGGATAGGTTCGGCTTCCGACCGGTGACGCGCGCCGATCTGCCCATGCTGGCGGATTGGCTGCGCCTGCCCGAGGTGGCGCGCTGGTGGCGCGGCGCCGAGGAGCAGCTGGCCGGGATCGAGGAGGACCTGGACGAACCCGCCATGCGGCAATGGCTGGCCCTGCTGGACGGCGCGCCCATCGCCTATGCGCAATTCTACCCGGCGCATCACTGGGGCGCGCCGCATTTCGCCGGCCTGCCGGCCGATGCGCTGGCGATCGACTGCTTTTCCGGTCCCGCGGGTTTCGGCCATGGCGGCGCCTGGCTGCGTGCCCTGGGCGACCGGCTGCTGGCCGAGGCGCCGGTGCTGGTCATCGACCCCGAGGCCGACAACCTGCGTGCGATCCGGGCCTATGGGAAGGCAGGCTTTCGCGGCGAAGAGCTGCGTCCCGCCGAGGAGGGAACCCTGGCCCGCGTCATGACCCGGCACCGATGAGGTTGCGTCGAATTCCGCCGCGACACCGGGCCTTGGGCCTTGACCTCCGTTCGGCAAAGCGGCTTGCTTGCCGGATCAATGCGAAAGACAGTCAAAGATGAACAGTTTCCTCGACATCCATACCACCGACAAGGCAGATCTGCGCGGCATGATCGACACCGCGCGCCGGATGAAGGACGCGCGCAACGGCCAGCCCAAGGGAACGCCCGATGCCGATCTGCCGCTCAGGAACCGCATGGTGGCGCTGATCTTCGAAAAGCCCTCGACCCGGACCCGCGTCAGCTTCGACCTGGGCGTGCGGCAGATGGGCGGCCAGACCATGGTGCTGTCGGGCAAGGAGATGCAGCTGGGCCATGGCGAGACCATCGCCGACACCGCCCGGGTGCTGTCGCGCTATGTCGACCTGATCATGATCCGCACCTTCGAAGAGGCGACGCTGCTGGAAATGGCCGAGCATGCCAGCGTTCCGGTGATCAACGGCCTGACCAACCGCACCCATCCCTGTCAGATCATGGCCGATGTGATGACTTTCGAGGAGCATCGCGGGCCCATCGCCGGGCGCAAGGTGGTCTGGTCGGGCGACGGCAACAATGTCTGCTGCTCGATGATCCATGCCGCCGGCCAGTTCGGCTATGACTTCACCTTCACCGGCCCGCCCACGCTCGACCCCGAGCGCGAGGCGGTGGAATTCGCCCGCGCCCAGGGGGTGCAGGTGCAGATCGAGCGCGATCCGATGCGGGCGGTCGAGGGCGCCGATCTGGTGGTGACCGATACCTGGGTGTCGATGCATGACCCGCAATCGGCGCGCGAACGGCGGCACAACCAGCTGCGCCCCTATCAGGTGAACGAGGCGCTGATGGCGCGGGCCAAGCCGGATGCGCTGTTCATGCATTGCCTGCCGGCGCATCGCGACGACGAGGCGACCAGCGCGGTGATGGACGGGCCGAACTCGGTCATCTTCGACGAGGCCGAGAACCGGCTGCATGCGCAAAAGGCCATCATGCGCTGGTGCCTGGGCCTGTAGAGCATCGCGGCCGGCACGCATCCGTTTCGGCCGGGATCGTCCTGGCCCGGATCGCTGGCCCCGGGCCTGCGACCGACCGGCCTGCGGGGCGTTGCGGGGTCAAGGCCGGACTGGCGGTCTGACCGAATCCAGGTATCGTCCCATGCCCGCCATTCGCTGCGGCGGGGGTGGACCTGCCCCGGGGTCTCGCGCAGGCCGGATCGGCGCATTTGCGGCAGCGGCCCCTGTGCCGGAGGCGTGGCAAAGGGGGCTCTGCCCCCGTCGCGCCGCGGCGCGACTCCCCCGGGATATTTGGACAAGAAAGAAGCGGGCAGGCTGCCGCGGGCGATCCTGTCAGTTCTCGCGGAAGGCGCGGGTGAAATAATCCGACAGCGGCTTCACCAGATAGGCCATCGGGCTGCGGTCGCCGGTCTGGATATAGACCTCGACCGGCATGCCGGGCACCAGTTCCAGCCCCTGGAGCTTTTCGGCCTCGGCGGCGGGGATCGTCACCTCGGCCCGATAATAGGGCACATGGGTGGCCTGGTCGATCAGCGTGTCGGCGGAAACCCGGCTGAGCGTGCCGTCGATCTCGGGCGTGGTGCGCGACGAGAAGGACGAGAAGCGCAGCACCACCTGCTGTCCGGGATGGACCTCGTCGATATTGATCGGGGCGATGCGGGCCCCCACCACCAGCGGGCGGTCCTGGGGGATCAGGAACATGATCGGGTCCGCCGGCCGGATCACCGAGCGCGGCGTGGTGATCTGCAGTTCCTGCACCACGCCCGAGACCGGGGCGCGGATTTCCAGCCGGGTGATCTGCTCGAGCAGCGAGCGGCGCCGCTCGGCCAGTTCCAGTTCGCGATAGCCGAGCTCGCGCAGTTCGGTCTCGGCCGCCTCGCGGCGGGTTGCGGTCTTTTCCAGACGCGACAGGTCGATTTCGGCCAGCTGGGTCACGGCGCGGGCGCGCGTGGCGGTCGCCTCGCCCAGCAGCCCGTCGAGCCGCGCCGCCTCGCGTTCGAGCGCCAGCACGCGCGGCGCCTGCGCCAGGCCCTTTTCCAGCAGCGAGCGCTGGTCGCGCAGCTCTTGTGCGATGAAGCCCCGCTGCTGCTGCAGCGCCTGGCTCTGGGCATCCACCCCGCCGATCTGCGACTGGATCTGCTCGGCCTGTTTCGCCAGCTGGCCGAGCGACTGCTCGAGCGTATCGAGCCGGGCCAGGAACAGGCTCGACTGCCCGTCCATCAGCGCCTTCAGCTCGGGGCGCTTCGCGGCGGCTTCGATCAGGTCGGGCGGAAAGGCGATCTGCTTGCGGTCGGCCCGCTCGGCCTCGAGCCGGCCGCGGCGGGCGAGGATCTCGAAATACTGCCCTTCGACGATGGCCAGCTCGGTATTCAGCAGCGCGCCGTCCAGCCGGATTAGCGGCTGTCCGGCGCTCACGCTTTCGCCGTCCTGGATCAGGATTTCGGCGACCACCCCGCCATCCGGATGCTGGACGATCTGGCGGCGCTGTTCGACCTCGACCTGACCGGGGGCGACCACGGCGCCGGCGATCCGCGCCGTCCAGGCCCAGAGCCCGAAGCCGCCGATCAGCACCAGCAGGGCCAGCAGCCCCAGCAGCACCGGTCCGCGCGCCGACCACTCCGGACGCTTGCGGACCGGCGCTGGCGGCGGGGCCGGGCTTTCTGCCCGACGGGCGCGGAAGCGCGGCGGGGCCTCGCGGCCGGCCGTCGGGGGCGACAGCTTTTCGACCGGGGCGCGGCCAAGCTCGCTGGGATCGGTCATGTCACGCCTCCGCCTTGGCCCTGGGCGCGGACGATCTGGTCGGCGTTCCGGACCAGAGATTTCAGCACCTCGTCGCGCGGGCCGAAGGCGCGGCGCAGGCCCTGATCCATCACCAGCAGCATTTCGCATTCGCTGATCGCGGCCGGGCGATGCGCCATGATGATGACGGCGCCGCCGCGCGCCTTGATGTTGCGGATCGCCAGATTCAGCGCCGTGGAGCCCTCGTTGTCGAGATTCGAGTTCGGCTCGTCCAGCACGAAGATCACCGGATCGGCATAGAGCGCCCGGGCCAGGCCGATGCGCTGGATCTGGCCGCCCGACAGCCGGCCGCCGGTCTGGCTGACCCTGGTGTCATAGCCCTGCGGCAGGTCCAGGATCATCCGATGCGCGGCCGCCGCCATGGCTGCGGCGACGACGCGCTGCGGATCGGGTTCGGGGGAAAGCCGGGCGATGTTCTCGGCAATGGTGCCGTCGAACAGCGTGACCTGCTGCGGCAGGTAGCCGATCAGCCCGCCCAGCACGTCCGGGTCGTATTGGTCGAGTGTCGCGCCCCCCAGGCGGATCGAGCCAGAGGCCACCGGCCAGGCGGCGATCAGCGCCCGGGCCAGCGTCGTCTTGCCGGCACCCGAGGGACCGATCACGCCGAGCGCCTGGCCGGGACCCAGGTCGAAGCTGACCCCGCGCAGCGTGGCCACGGCCTGGCCGGGAGGGGCGACGGTCAGGTTGCGCACCTCGAGCAGCGCCTCGGGGCGGGGCAGCGGGGTCCGCTGCGGCACCGGCGGCCGGCGCGACAGCAGCTCGCCCAGCCGCCTCCAGCCGTCCTGGGCGCGCTGCACGATGGACCAGCCGCCCACCACCTGCTCGACCGGCGCGAGCGCCCGGCCCATCAGGATGGAAGAGGCGATCATCGCGCCCGGCGTCACCTCTTGCTGCAGCACCAGCCAGGCGCCGGCGGCCAGGATCGCGCTTTGCAGGAACAGCCGGAAGGTGCGGGAAAATACGGTGAAGCCGGTGGCGCGATCGTTGCCGCGCATCACCGCTTCGGTCGCGGCGTCCCGTGCGGCCTGCCAGCGTTCGAAGGCCGCCGACCGCATGCCGAGCGAGCCGATCAGCTCGCCCTCGTCGCGATAGAGGTCCGACATGCGCTCGGCCGACTGGCTGGCGATAGCCGCCTGCTGCAGCGCGTCGCGGCCGAGCCATTGGTTCAGCAGCGTCGCGCCGACCAGCACCGCCAGGCCCGCCGTCGCCACAGCGCCCAGCAGGGGGTGGAAAAGGAAGACCGCCGCCAGGAAGAACGGCGCCCAGGGCAGGTCGAACAGCGCCATCAGCACCGGCGAGGCGATCAGCCGCTGCACCGCCTCGAGATCGCGCATCCCGCCGCGCACCACCAGGTCCGAGCCGGCGGCCTGGCCGTCCTGAAGCGCGGCGGTGAAGACGCGGCCCTCCATCCGTTCCTGGAAACGGGCGGCGATGCGGGACATGACGCGGTTGCGCGCCAGGTCGATCACCCCCATCAGGGTGAACAGGAAGACCACCAGCAGGAACAGCGCCGTCAGCGTCTCGACCGAGCGGCTGGCCAGGACCCGGTCATAGACCTGCATCATGAAAAGCGGCCCGGTCAGCATCAGCATGTTCACCGCGAACGAGAACAGGCCGACAAAGGCGTAAAGCTGCCAGGCCCTGCCCCGGGCGGATTTCAGCTCTTTCTGGCCGTCATGTCGCGTCGGCGGCAAGGCCATGCCGGTTCCTTCCTCGTCAACCTGTCCGGGCTTGCCCGGAATCGTTCCAGCGCATATCCCAAAGCGCGGCCGTGAAACAGTCCGCTCGCCACCCCCGGTCCCGCCGAGGCGAATCGTCGCCGCCTTGACAGGTCATAGCCACTGAAGGTTACCAAAAGCTTGCCCGCGCGGAATTTTTCAATGCTTCTTTTCGTCACCGCGATTCTGGCGGCCTGTTCTGCGGATCGCGGTGCCGAGGGCATCAACGATCCTTATGAACCGGTGAACCGCAAGATCCATGCCTTCAACCGCGGGCTCGATGCGCGGGTGGTCAAGCCGCTGGGCGCGGGCATGGCGGGCGAAGGCGACGACGGATTGGGCAGCCATGCCCTTGAGGCCGTTGGGAATTTCGGGTCGAACCTCGCGCTGCCCGGCAAGGCGGCGAACCACCTTCTGCAAGGCAGGCCGGCGCCGGCGGTGCGGACGAGCTTTCGCTTTCTGGTGAATTCGACGCTGGGGCTGGCCGGCTTCCTGGACCCGGCGGGCAAGGATTTCGCCTTGCCCGAGGAAGACACGGATTTCGGCGAGACGCTGGCTGTCTGGGGCATGGGCGAGGGGGCCTATCTGGAGCTGCCGCTGATCGGGCCCTCGACGACGCGCGACGCGGCCGGGCGGGTGGTCGATCTGGTGCTTGACCCGATGCGCGGCTGGCTGAACCGCGACCAGTATCTGATCGGCATCGGGGCGCGGGTCGCCTCAAAAGCCGGTGAACGGGGCCGTTTCGGCGATTCCGTCGATTCCATCCTGCACGAAAGCGCCGATAGTTATGCCCAGACGCGGCTGATCTGGTTGCAGCATCGCCGCCACGAGCTTGGCGAGGAAGGAGAGCACATTGACCCTTATGCCGAATGAGATCCGCCAGCCGGATCGCCGGGGCTTCCTGGGCCTGGTCGGCGCCGGGCTGGCGCTGGCGGCCACTCCGGCCTGGGCGCTGGACACGAACGAGGCCCGGGCGCTGATCCAGACCTCGCTGGACGAGGTCTATGCCGTGATCAATTCCGGCCAGCCGCCGGCACAGATGTATCGCGCCTTCGAAGCGATCTTCGCGCGCTATGCGGATGTCGAGATCATCGCCCGCTCGGCGCTGGGTCCGGCGGCACGGCAGGCCGGCGCCGCCGAATTCGCCGATTACAGGCAGGCGTTCCAAGGTTATATCGGCCGCAAATACGGCAAGCGCTTCCGCGAGTTCATCGGCTCGAAGATCGAGGTGACGGGTGCCCGGCCGGTGAAATCCTTCTATGCCGTGACCTCGGTCGCCTATCTCAAGGGCCGCAGCCCGATGGAAGTCGAGTGGCATGTCTCGGACAAGTCCGGGAAAAGCCGCTATTTCAACATCATCATCGAGGGGGTGAACATGCTCGCCTCGGAACGGGCCGAGATCGGGGCGATGCTGGCGCGGCGCAAGGGCGATCTGGCGGCGCTGGCGGCGGACCTGCGGCAGGCGGGCTGAAACATCCGCCCTGCGGAAAAGGGAAGGCCGGCCCCGCGGGACCGGCCTTCTGCCATTATTGCTGATAGACCCCTTCGATGCCGCGCAACGCCTGGGTCAGCGCGTCCTCGGTGCCGCCATCGGCGCCGGGCACCGGCATCTCGGCCTCGGGGCCGCTGGTCACGGTCTCGGCCGGGAAGGTCGGCGGGCCGCCGGGGGTCTGCACGCCGGGATCGGGCAGGGCTTGCCCCTCGGCGGGCGCCTGCGCCTGTCCCTGCGGCGAGGGCTGGCCGAGCGCCTCGGACAGCGCCGCGGCCAGCGGATCCGCCGCGCCGTCGCCGCCGGTGCTGACCACCTGCGGCACGGCGCTGTCGGGATCGAAGGCGAAATTGCCCAGCGGCTCGACCGGCAGGCCGTCATGGATCTCGGCCATCACCGCCTGCCAGATCTCGGCCGGCAGCCCGCCGCCGGTCACGCCCTTGAGCGGCGTGTTGTCGTCATAGCCCATCCAGACGCCGGTGACATATTGCCCGGTGAAGCCGATGAACCAGGCATCACGATAGCTGGAGGTGGTGCCGGTCTTGCCCGCCGCCGGACGGCCCGGCAGCTTGGCGCGGGTGCCGGTGCCGCGCTCGATCACCTGCTGCATCATGCCGATCAGCTCTCCGGCCGCCTTTTGCGAGATCACCCGCTGGCCCATGCCGCCGGCCTGGCCGATCAGCGCCTGGTCGTCGCCCTTGATGCGCAGCTCGACCAGGCCATAGGGGCTGACCGCGGTGCCGCCGTTGCGGATGCCGGCATAGGCGCCGGTCATCGCCAGCAGCGTCGATTCCGACACGCCCAGCCCCAGCGAGGGGCCGCTGGCCAGGTCGTTGGCAAAGCCGAAATCCTGCGCGACCCGGCGCACGGCGTCGCGGCCGGCGATCTCTTGCAGGCGGATCGTGGCGGTGTTCAGCGATTGCGACAGCGCCCGGGTCAGTGTCACCTCGCCCAGATAGCGGCGGGTATAGTTCTGCGGCGACCAGGGACCCGAGCCGCGCACGTTGATGGTCAGCGGTGCGTCCAGAACCGTGTCGTTGGGGCTGTAGCCCTGGTCCAGCGCCGCGGCATAGACGAAGGGCTTGAAGCTCGAGCCGGTCTGCCGCTTGGCCTGCGTCGCCCGGTTGAAGGTGCCGGTCGCGGTATTGTCGCGCCCGCCGATCATCGCCCGGACCGCGCCGTCGGGCGACATCACCACCACGGCCGCCTGCGCCTTGGAGCCGGGCGCGACCTTCTCGTCGAAGATGCGCTTCAGCGCGCGTTCGGCGGCCCGCTGCACCCGCTGGTCGAAGGTGGTGGTGATGGTGACGTCCTCGGTCGTCTCGCTGGTCAGGAAGCCGGGGCCGGATTCCATCACCCAATCGGCGAAATAGCCGCCGGCCCGCGCCGCCGCCGCCTTGGACAGCGCCGCCGGCTGCGCCTTGGCCTCGGCGAACTGCTTGTCGTCCAGATAGCCCTGGTCGTGCATCAGCCCCAGGATGACCGAGGCCCGGTCCTGCGCCCGCTGCAGGTTCGAGGTCGGCGCGAAATAGCTGGGCGCCTTGAGCAGCCCGGCCAGCATCGCCGCCTCGGCGGCGTTCACCTCGGCGGCCGACTTGTCGAAATAGCGTTGCGCCGCCGCCTCAAAGCCGCGCGCCCCCGCGCCCAGATAAGAGCGGTTCATGTAGATGTTGAGGATGTCCTGCTTGGAGTATTTGAACTCCATCGCCAGCGCATAGGGCACTTCCTTGACCTTGCGCCAGATCGAGGACTTGCGGCATTCCGCCTCGAACTCGGCCTCGGATTTCCAGCGGATCGGGTCGAAGCTTTCGCCCAGGCACAGCAGTTTCGCGACCTGCTGGGTGATGGTCGAGCCGCCATTGCCCTCCAGCGGGCCGCGGCCCTGGGACAGGTTGATCCGGATGGCGCTGGCGATGCCCTGCGGGTCCACGCCGAGGTGGCGATAGAATCGCTTGTCCTCGGTCGCGACCACCGCATTCTTCAGCACCGGGGCGATCTTGTCGGCGCTGACCATGCCGAAAGTTTCGCCACGCCAGGCGAAGACCCGCCCCTCGGTGTCCAGCATGGTGACCGAACCGCGGGCACGGCCGTCGAAAAGCGCCGAAGGTTCGGGCAGCGTCGTGTAGTAATAGAAGCTGGCGGCAAAGAGAATCAGCGCCACGGTCAGCCCCAGCCGCCAGACCGAGCCCCAGATCACCCGCCAGACCAGCAAGACGATTCCGGCGATTCCCCGCGTGACGACATTGCCGCGCCGCGGCTTCCGCGGCGGCTTGCCCGAGGATCCGCCGGATTGTTTCTGCCTTTTCTGAGGGGCTTGGTCGAAATTGCGCTTGTCCGCGACAATGCGGCCTGTGCCGGTCGGTTTCTTCATGCCTGCTTTCCTGCCCGGCCGAGTGCTCCGGCCCGTTGGCGCGCAACATACAGCAAAGCCCGGGGCTTGAGAACCGAGTTGACCTATCAGTGAACTGCCCCGTCATGGCGCAAAGCCCGGCAAGGCTGCCCTTTTTCCGGGCAGACGAGGCGCGGGCTCGGCCGAAAGCTGCACAAACCTTGTGCCCGGCCGCGGGCGGCGGGTTTTCTGGCCGGGACATGGAACTGCTGCAACGCAGAAAGAAGGTGCAGGAAACATGATGAGACCTACCGCGATCAAACCCATGATCCCGGCGCTCGCCCTCCCGCTGATCGGGCTGGCGGTGCCGGCCCTGGCGCAGGATGCCGAAAGCCCCGCCGCCGCCGTCGAAGCCGTCGTCGAGGCGGTCGCGCCCATCGTGGACAAGGGCGACACGACCTGGATGATGATTTCGGCCATCCTGGTCATGGCCATGTCCATCCCGGGGCTGGCGCTGTTCTATGGCGGGCTGGTGCGCGCCAGGAACATGCTGTCCGTGCTGATGCAGGTCTTCACCGTCTTCTGCATCATGTCGATCCTCTGGGTCTGCTTCGGCTATTCGCTGGCCTTCACCGGCGCCGGCTCGGCCGAGGAGGCGAACTGGCTCACGCCCTTCATCGGCGGCTTCTCCAAGGCGTTCCTGGCGGGGGTGGACAGCTCGTCGCTGGCCGAGACCTTCACCACCAATGTCTATGTGCCGGAATATGTCTTCATCATCTTCCAGATGGCCTTCGCCTGCATCGCGCCGGCGCTGATCGTCGGCGCCACGGTCGAGCGGATGAAGTTCCAGGCCATGCTGGCCTTCGTGGTGATCTGGTTCTTCTTCTCCTACCTGCCGATGGCGCATATGGTCTGGTGGTGGGGCGGGCCCTCGGCTTTTGACGCGCCCGGGGGCTTCCTGTTCGGCCATGGCGATCTGGACTTCGCCGGCGGCACGGTCATCCATATCAACGCCGGCGTCGCCGGCCTGGTCGCCGCGCTGGTCGTCGGCCCGCGCCTCGGCTACGGCAAGGAGCTGATGGCGCCGCACAACCTGCCCTTCACCTTCCTGGGCGGCTGCCTGCTGTGGATCGGCTGGTTCGGCTTCAACGCCGGCTCGAACATGGAGGCCACCGGCACCGCCGCCATGGCGATCCTGAACACCACCGTCGCCACCTCGGCCGCGGCGCTGGCCTGGGCCTTCGGCGAATGGCTGTTCCGCGGCCATCCCTCGCTTCTGGGCGGCATCTCGGGCGCCATTGCCGGGCTTGTCGGCATCACGCCCGCCGCCGGTTTCGTGGGCCCGATGGGTGCCATCGTCATCGGCCTGGCCGCCGGCTTCCTGTGCATGTGGTTCGTGGTCAGCCTGAAGGCGAAGCTGGGCGTGGACGAAAGCCTGGACGTGTTCGGCATCCACGGCATCGGCGGCATCGTCGGCGCCATCCTGACCGGGGTCTTCGCGGCGCCGTCGCTGGGCGGCTCGGGCATCTACGACTATGCCACCGAATCGGTCGTGGCCGGCTACGACATCGCCGGCCAGCTGATGACGCAGACGCTGGGCGTGATCGTGGCGGTGGTCTGGTCGGCGGTGGTCTCGTTCATCGCGCTGATGATCGTCAAGGCGGTGGTCGGCCTGCGCGTCTCGGACAATGACGAGCGGCAGGGCCTCGACGTCACCACCCATGGCGAAAGCGCCTATAACAGCTGAGGCAGGGCTTCAGGCCAAGGAAAAGCCCGGCGCGAGCCGGGCTTTTTCGTTGCGCGGCGTCCGGCGGTCAGGCCAGGCGCGAGACCACGAAATCCGCCAGATCCGCCAGGATCCTGCGCAGGGGCTGGTCGGGGGCGGCCTGCAGGGCCGCCTTGGCGCGGGCCGCCCAGGCGATGGCGTCGGCGCGTGCGGCCTCCAGCGCCTCGCGGCGGCGCAGGATCTCCAGGGCGGCAGCCAGGTCGGATTCCTCCTGCCGGCCCTGGCCGATGGTGCGCTCCCAGAAGGCGCGTTCCTCGGCATCGGCGCGGGCAATGGCCTTGATCACCGGCAGGGTCAGCTTGCGCTCGCGGAAATCGTCGCCGACATTCTTGCCGATCACGGTGGTCGAGCCGCCGTAATCCAGAAGGTCGTCGACGATCTGGAAGGCGATTCCCAGCGCGTCGCCGTAATCGAACAGCGCCCGCTGCACCGCCGGCTCGGCGCCGGCGACCACCGCGCCCGCCTCGGTCGCGGCCGAGAACAGCGCCGCCGTCTTCCCGCGCACGATCTGGATATAGGTATCCTCGGTCGTGGCGATGTCCTGCGCGGCGGTCAGCTGCAGAACCTCGCCCTCGGCGATGGTGGCGCTGGCATTGGCCAGGATGCGCATGACCTGCATGCTTTCCGTGTCCGCCATCAGCTGGAAGCTGCGCGCGAACAGATAATCGCCGACCAGCACGCTGGACTTGTTGTCCCACAGCAGGTTCGCAGTCGGCCGGCCGCGGCGCTGCTGGCTTTCATCGACCACGTCGTCATGCAAGAGCGTCGCGGTATGGATGAACTCGACCGCGGCGGCCAGCAGGACATGGCTTTCGCCCGCATAGCCGCAAAGCCGCGCGGCGGCCAGCACCAGCATCGGCCGCAGCCGCTTGCCGCCGGCCTCGACCAGATGCGCGGTGACCTCGGGAATGCGGGGGGCGTGGCGGCTGGCCATGCGTTCGCGGATCAGCGCGTTGACCCGGTCCATATCCCCGGCAAGTTCGGCCGAAAGCCGGTCGAGCGGCTTGGAGACGTTTTCGTTCATGCCCATCAGCGATCCCCTTTCGCCGCAAGCCATTGCCATGCCATGGACACATGCGCAACAGCCGCGTAACTTTCCCGTGTCATGAAAGAGCTTCTGCGCACCACCGACCCGCTTCTCATCACCCGCGCCGCCGACCTGCTGGCGGCCGAGGGCATCCAGTCCTTTCCGCTGGACCAGCACATGAGCGTGCTTGAGGGCTCGCTGGGCATCCTGCCGCGGCGGCTGATGGTGGCGGATCGCGACCTGTTCATGGCGCGCGCCATCCTGCGGGACAATCGCATCCACCATGACTGAGCTGCGCGAGGACGGCTTCCTCGGCGGCCGGCTGCGCATCCTTCAGCCCGCGCGCGGCTATCGCGCCGGGGCCGATGCGGTGATGCTGGCCGCCGCCTGCCCGGCGCGGGCCGGCGACAGCGTGCTGGAACTGGGCTGCGGGGCCGGGGTGGCGCTGCTTTGCCTTGGCGCGCGGGTGCCGGGACTGCACCTGGCGGGGCTGGAGCTGCAGCCCGCCTATGCCGAACTGGCGCGACGCAATGCCGCGGCCAATGCCATCCCGGCGGAACTGCATCAGGGCGACCTGGCCCGGATGCCCGCCGAGCTGCGCGGCCGAAGCTTCGACCATGTCATCGCCAATCCGCCCTATTTCACCGGCGGCCCGCCGGCGCCGGATGCCGGTCGCGGCCGCGCCCGGCACGAGGCGACTCCGCTGCCGCAATGGGTCGAGGCCGGGCTGCGCCGGCTGCGGCCGGGCGGCCGGCTGACGCTGATCCAGCGTGCCGACCGGCTGGCGGCGATTCTGGCGGCGCTTTCCGGCCCGGCCGGGGCGATCGCGATCCTGCCGGTGGCGGCGCGCGCGGGGCGCGAGGCGGGGCGGATCATCGTCTCTGCCCGCAAGGGCGCGCGGGCGCCGCTGCGCCTGCTCACGCCCTTCGTCATGCATGCGAAACCGTCACATGCGGGCGATCAGGAGGACTTGACCGAGGCCGCGCAGGCGGTTTTGCGCGGGGGTGCGGCACTTTCGCTCGAGGGGCCGAATTTTCGGTGACAATGTGACGATTCTGTGCTGCAATCCCTTGGTTCGATCAATCCAAGAGGAGGACGACATGTCGGTTGAATCCCATGTTCAGGAGCTTCGCCGCAAACATCAGTCACTTTCGAACGCCATCGAGGCCGCGCATCGCAGCCCCGGCATGGATGACCTCACCATCGCCCAGATGAAGAAGGAAAAACTTCGCCTCAAGGAAGAGATCACACGCCTGTCGCATTGACCTGTGACACGGGCGGGCCCGGTCCCGCCCGCGGCCCTGACCATGGAATGAGAAACGGCCCGCGAGATCTCGCGGGCCGTTGCCATTTCGCAGCCTGTCCGGCCAAGGGGTCAGACGAAGAACTGGCCGCCGTTCGCGCTGATGGTCGAGCCGGTGATGAAGCCGGCCTCGTCCGAGGCCAGGAAGGTGACGCAGCGCGCGATCTCTTCGGGTTCGCCCAGGCGTCCGACCGGGATCTGAGGGATGATGCGCTCGTTCAGCACCTTCTCGTCGATGGCGCGGACCATCTCGGTGCCGATATAGCCCGGGCAGATCGCGTTCACGGTGATGCCGGCGCGCGCGCCCTCCTGGGCCAGGGCCTTGGTGAAGCCCAGGTCGCCCGCCTTGGCCGCCGAATAATTCGCCTGGCCGGCCTGCCCCTTCTGGCCGTTGATCGAGCTGATGTTGATGATGCGGCCGAACTTGCGGTCGCGCATGCCCGACCAGACCGGATGGGTCATGTTGAAGAGACCGGTCAGGTTGGTGTCGATGACCTCCTTCCACTGCTGGGGGGTCATCTTGTGGAACATCGCGTCGCGGGTGATGCCGGCATTGTTGACCAGCACGGCGATGGGGCCCAGTTCCTCCTCGACCTGCTTGATGCCCGCCGCACAGGCGTCGTAATCCGCCACCGACCATTTATAGGTCTTGATGCCGGTCTCCTCGGTAAAGGCGCGGGCGGCATCGTCATTGCCGGCGTAATTCGCGGCGACCGTATAGCCCGCCTCCTTCAGCGCCTTCGAGATCGCCGCGCCGATGCCGCGCGACCCGCCGGTCACAAGGGCCACTTTTGCCATTTCTCGTCCCCCTTTGAAAATGGTCTTGAAATTGTGTTACCGAACCCGGCCGGCGCGCGCAAGATAGTTGCGCGCGCCTTTTTCGATCAGGGACGTTCCAGGCACAGGGCGACGCCCATGCCGCCGCCGATGCACAGCGTCGCCAGACCCTTCTTGGCGTCGCGGCGCTGCATCTCGAACAGCAGCGTGTTCAGGATGCGCGCGCCCGAGGCGCCGATCGGGTGGCCGATGGCGATGGCGCCGCCGTTGACGTTGACGATGGCCGGATCCCAGCCCATGTCGCGGTTGACGGCGATGGCCTGGGCGGCAAAGGCCTCGTTCGCCTCGACCAGGTCCAGGTCGCCGACCGACCAGCCGGCCCGCTCCAGCGCCCTGCGGCTGGCCGGGATCGGGCCGGTGCCCATGATCTGCGGATCGACCCCGGCCGTCGCGTAGGAGGCGATGCGCGCCAGCGGCGTCAGGCCGCGGCGGGCGGCCTCGTCCTCGGTCATCACCAGCACGGCGGCGGCACCGTCATTCAGGCCCGAGGCGTTGCCGGCGGTCACCGTGCCCTCCTTGCTGAAGGCGGGGCGCAGCTTCTCCATCGCCTCCAGCGTGGCACCGTGGCGGATGTATTCGTCGGCATCGACCACCGTCTCGCCCTTGCGGGTCTTGATCGTCACCGGCACGATCTCATCGGCGAACTTCCCGCCCTTCTGCGCCGCTTCGGCCTTGTTCTGCGAGGCGACGGCGAACTCGTCCTGCTCGGCGCGGGTGATGCCCCATTTCGAGGCGACGTTCTCGGCCGTGGTGCCCATGTGGTAGTCGTGGAAGGCGTCCCAGAGCCCGTCCTTGATCATGGTGTCGAGCATCTTCATGTCGCCCATCTTCTGCCCCGAGCGGATATAGGCGGCATGGGGCGCCAGCGACATCGATTCCTGGCCGCCCGCCGCGACCACGGTGGCGTCGCCCAAGAGCACCTGCTGCGCCGCCAGCGCGACCGAGCGCAGGCCCGAGCCGCAGACCTGGTTCAGCACCCAGGCGGCGGAACCTTGCGGATAGCCGGCCTTGATATGGGCCTGACGGCCCGGGTTCTGGCCCTGGCCGGCGGTCAGGACCTGGCCGAGGATGGTTTCGGACACTTCGGAAGGATCGATGCCGGCGCGCTCGACGATGGCCTTCAGGACGATGGCGCCAAGGTCATGCGCGGGCAGGTTCGCATAGGATCCCAGAAAACTGCCGACGGGGGTGCGCGCGGCAGAAACGATTACGGCTTTGGTCATGACAGGTTCCCTCCTGATGCCGAGACGATCGGTGCATGCCGACGTTTGCCGTTTCGTTACCCGAGGTCAAGCGGACTTGGCGGCAGGTCCGGCGCGGAAACGCCGCATCCGGCCGGCTTGCGCGGCCGCCCTGCGCAGGCTGGCCGGGGCAGGGCCTTCCCCCGGTCCCGGCGGCATGGATGCGACGATGAAAGCGGGCCGGGCGGCCGCGGATATGGCCGGAGCATTTCCACCATAAGGCGAATCGCGCTCAGCTGCGCTGGGCGGCAGAGCTGGGGGACCTCCACGGCGGCACGATGGTCGGCGCGCCGAAGTAATAGCCTTGCAGGCAGTCGATGCCCATGTCGATCAGGAAGGCGGCGTCATCCGCCGTCTCGACCGATTCCGCGACGGTGAACATGTCGAAATGGTGCGCGATGGATTGCAGCGCCCGGGCCAGGACCTGGTTGTCGCGCTGCTCGGCGATGTCGCGGATGAACTGGCCGTCGATCTTGATCATGTCGAAGCAGAAATCGCGCAGATAGCGGAACGAGGTGTAGCCGGCGCCGAAATCGTCCAGGGCGAAACTGACGCCCTGGGCCTGCAACTCATGCATGAATCGCCCGACCAGCTCCGGCATGCCCATGGCCGAGCTTTCGGTGATTTCCAGGATCAGCCGCTCGCCGATGCTGTCGTCGCCGGCGATGCCCTCGCGCAGCGTGCGCAGCCAGGCCGGATAGCCGATCGAGCGCGCCGACATGTTGATCGACAGCCGCAGCGAGGGTTCCTCGGCCAGCGATTTCAGGCCCAGGGACAGCGACAGGCAGTCGATCTGGCGGCCCAGCTCGGTGGTTTCGGCCAGCGGCAGGAAGTCCCGCAGCGGCACGATTCGCCCGGTTTCGTCGATGATTCGGATCAGCCCCTCGTGAAAGGCCGCATGGTCGGGGCGTTCCGCCTGCACCACCGGCTGATAGGCCAGGACGGCATCGCCGCGCGAGACCGCCCGCCGCACCGTCGCCATCGTCACCCGCGACTGCTGATCGACGGCGAAATCCAGCGGAGAACCCATTTCCTTTTGCGAATCAATATTGTCGGTCATGCCAAGACTCCTGTCATCGACGGAAGTCTGGCGATCATCTCCTAAGATCGCGTAAACTGGTCCCGATTTCTCGACTCGAGGTTAACGGATCCTTGCCCGACATGACCGAACGCTGTGCCTGGTGCGGCTCCGACCCGCTTTACGTCGCCTATCATGACCATGAATGGGGGGTGCCGGAATACGATGCGCGCGCGCTTTGGGAAAAGCTGGTGCTGGACGGCTTCCAGGCGGGGCTGAGCTGGATCACCATCCTGCGCAAGCGCGACGCCTTCCGCGAGACCTTCGAGGGCTTCGATCCCGAGCGCGTCGCCCGCTGGGGCGAGGCCGAGGTCGAATCGGCGCTGAAGAACCCCGGCATCATCCGCCATCGCGGCAAGATCGAGGCCACCGTCAAGGGCGCCCGGCTTTTCCTGGACATCGAGGGTTCCGAGGGGTTCTCGCCCTTCATCTGGTCCTTCGTGGGCGGGCGTCCGGTGCAGAACCGTTTCGCCAGCATGGCCGAGGTCCCGGCCAAGACCCCGGAATCGGAAGCCATGGCCAAGGCCCTGAAAAAGCGCGGTTTCACCTTCTGCGGGCCGGTGATCACCTATGCTTTCATGCAGGCCTGCGGGCTGGTCAACGACCATATGGTCCATTGTCCCGCCCATGACCGCGTCAGGGCGCTGTCGCCTGCCGGATAAGCGCCTTGGCCGTGTCCGAGGACCAGTCGGCGCCGCCGATCAGCCGGGCGATCTCGTTGCCGTCGCGGTCGATCAGCACCGTCACCGGCATGCCCATCACGCCCATCTCGCGCGCGAGCTGCTGGCGCGGGTCCAGCCGCACCGGCAGGTTGGCGATGTTCTCCTCGTCCAGGAACTTCCTCACCGCCGGGGGCGGGTTGTGGCCGGCGGCGATGGCGACCACCTCGAAATCCTCGCCGCCCATCTCGGCCTGCAAGGCGTCCAGCGAGGGCATCTCCTCGCGGCAGGGCGCGCACCAGGTCGCCCAGAAGTTCAACAGCACCACCTTGCCCCTCCAGTCGGTCAGGCTGTGCGTGCCGCCCTCGGGATCGGTGAATTCGGTTGCCGGCACCGGGGTCGGGTCGGTCTGCTGCAGCTTCGCCAGCCCGCCGTCATGCGCGGCCTGCCAGTCGATTTCCCCCGCGTAACCGGCATTTGCACCAAGGATCATCGCCGTATAAAGAACCAGCCAACGCATTCCACCCCCCGAAGGACAAGTCATGACCGAGCAGCCCGCCAGCACCGCCAACCAGATGTGGGGCGGACGTTTCGCCGCAGGCCCGGACGCGATCATGGAGGCGATCAACGCCTCGATCGGCTTCGACCAGCGGCTCTATGCCCAGGACATCCGGGGCAGCCGCGCCCATGCGGCGATGCTGGCCGCGCAGGGCATCATCAGCACTAGCGATGCCGAGGCGATCGGGGAAGGGCTGCTCACGGTCTTGTCAGAGATCGAGGCGGGCGGCTTCCCGTTCTCGACCGCGCTGGAAGACATCCACATGAACGTGGAATCGCGGCTGAAGGAGCTGATCGGCGAGCCGGCGGGGCGGCTGCACACGGCGCGGTCGAGGAACGATCAGGTGGCGACCGATTTCCGGCTGTGGGTGCGCGACCAATGCGACGCGGCGATCCAGGGGCTGGACGCGCTGATCCGCGCCACTTTGTCGCAGGCGGAAAAGGGCGCGGATTGGGTCATGCCGGGCTTCACCCATCTGCAGACCGCGCAGCCGGTGACCTGGGGCCATCACATGATGGCTTATGTCGAGATGTTCGGCCGCGACCTGTCGCGCTTTCAGGACGCGCGCCGGCGGATGAACGAATCGCCGCTGGGCGCCGCCGCGCTGGCCGGGACGGGCTTTCCCATCGACCGCGAGGCGACCGCGCAGGCGCTGGGCTTCGACCGGCCGATGGCGAACAGCCTCGATGCGGTCAGCGACCGGGACTTCGCGCTGGAATACCTGTCCTCGGCGGCGATCTGCGCCGTCCACCTGTCGCGGCTGGCCGAGGAGCTGGTGATCTGGTCCTCGGCCCAGTTCCGCTTCGTGACCATGTCGGACCGCTTCTCGACCGGCTCGTCGATCATGCCGCAGAAGAAGAACCCCGACGCGGCCGAGCTGATCCGGGCCAAGATCGGCCGCATCCTCGGGGCGGCGGTGGCGCTCTTCGTGGTGATGAAGGGGCTGCCGCTCGCCTATTCCAAGGACATGCAGGAGGACAAGGAGCAGGTCTTCGACGCGAGCGACAACCTGATGCTGGCGCTGGCCGCGATGACCGGGATGCTGTCGGACCTGACGGCGAACCGCGAGCGGCTGGAGGCGGCGGCGGGCTCGGGCTTTTCCACCGCGACGGACCTGGCCGACTGGCTGGTGCGCGAGGCCGGGCTGCCGTTCCGCGACGCCCATCACGTCACCGGCGCGCTGGTCGCCATGGCCGAGAAGCAGGGCGTGGACCTGCCCGAGCTGACGCTGGAGCAGATGCAATCGGTCAACCCGGCGATCACCGAAGACGTCTACAACGTGCTGGGCGTGCATAATTCTGTCGCCTCGCGCACCAGCTACGGCGGCACCGCGCCGGCGCAGGTCCGTGCCCAGATCGCGCGCTGGAAAGAGAAGCTGGGGGAAACCGCATGACGCAGCACCTGCTTCTGGCGCTGTTCGCGCTGATGCTGGCGACGCTGGCCGCCTGCGGCGTCGATGGCCCGCCGACCCGGCCCGGCCCTGCCGCCGAATCCGGCCTGCAGATCAGCGGAGAGGCGCAGATCGGTGTCGTCTCGAAGCTCTGAGCTGACGCCGCTGCGGCTGGTCTGGGCGGGGCTGGCGCTGCTTGGCGCCGCCGTGGCGCTGTGGCGGGGCGAGGCGCTCTGGCAGGGCGTCCGGGCGACCGAACTGGTGGCGCAGGCGGCGCTGGCGCTGTGGTGCCTGATCGAGACCATGCTGCGCCGCAACTGGGCGGCGCTTCTGACGCTTCCGGGGCTGGCGCTGGGGATCGGCTTTGCGCTGCCGCTTTATCTGTTCATCCGCTCTCGCAGGATCACCTGATGGACCATTTCAACTATGTCGACGGCTGGCTGCATGCCGAGGACGTGCCCCTGACCCGCATCGCGGCCGAGGTCGGCACCCCGGTCTATGTCTATTCCGCCGCCACGCTGACCCGGCATTTCAGGCTGTTCCAGCAGGCGCTGGCGTGGTGCGACCATCTGGTCTGCTTTGCGGTCAAGGCGAATTCGAACATCGCCGTGCTGAAGCTTCTGGGCGATCTGGGCGCGGGCATGGATATCGTTTCGGCCGGGGAATATGCGCGCGCCAGGGCGGCGGGCGTGCCGGGCGAGCGGATCGTGTTTTCCGGCGTCGGCAAGCTTGAATCCGAGATGCGCATGGCGCTGGCGGGCGGCATCCGACAGTTCAACGTCGAATCCGAGCCGGAGCTGGAGCTTTTGTCGCGCGTCGCGGCCTCGATGGGGGTCGAGGCGCCGGTCGCCGTGCGGGTGAACCCGGATGTCGATGCCAGGACGCATGAGAAGATCGCCACCGGCAAGTCCGAGAACAAGTTCGGCATTCCCATCGCCCGCGCGCGCGAGGTCTATGCCCATGCCGCGCGCCTGCCCGGGATCAAGGTGGTCGGCATCGACATGCATATCGGCAGCCAGCTGACCGACCTGGAGCCTTACCGGCAAGCCTATGCCAAGATGGCGGAACTGACCCGCGCCCTGCGCGCCGACGGGCATGCGATCACCCGGCTCGACATGGGCGGCGGCCTGGGCATCCCATACCGGCGCGACAACAACGCGCCGCCCCTGCCCATCGAATACGGCCAGGTGATCCGCGATGCCGTGGGCGATCTGGGCTGCGAGATCGAGATCGAGCCCGGCCGCAACATCGCCGGCAATGCGGGCATCCTGCTGTCCTCGGTGATCTATCTGAAACAGGGCGAGGGGCGGGATTTCCTGATCCTCGACGCCGCCATGAACGACCTGATCCGGCCGGCGATGTATTCGGCGCATCACGACATCGTCCCGGTGCGCGAGGCGGCGCCGGGGACCGCGGTCGCGCCGCATGACGTGGTCGGCCCGGTCTGCGAGACCGGCGACACCTTCCAGAAGGCGGTCGAGCTGCCGGCGCTGGGTCCGGGGGACCTGGTGGCGCTGCGCTCGGCCGGGGCCTATGGGGCGGTGATGGCCTCGGAATACAATTCCCGGCCGCTGGTCCCCGAGGTTCTGGTCAGCGGCGATCAATTCGCCGTCATTCGGGCGCGGCCGACGCTTGAGGAAATGCTGGGACGCGATACCATCCCGGAATGGCTCTGATCGCTCATTCCCGCGCCGCTGCGGCCGGGGGTTTCACACCCCCGGGCCCCCGTGGGATATTTGTCCAAGAAAGAAGCGGCCATGGCTGAACCGCGCCGTATCGGCTGGGCGGTCGGGCTGACCCGCGCCGGCATGTGGTGGGAGGCGCTGGCCGCGGCCTTCTGGCCCTTGGGCGTGTTGCTGGCGCTGGTGCTGGCGGCGCTGGCCTTCGGCGCGACCGATCTTTTCTCCTCGCGGGCGCTGATCTGGCTGATGGGTCTGGCGGCGCTGGCGGCCCTGCTGGCTGCGGGCTGGGGGCTGCGGCGCTTCCGCCGGCCTTCGGCCGAGGCGGCGCGGGAACGGGTGGACCTGGCCCTGCCGGGGCGGCCGCTTTCGGCGCTGCGCGACCGGGTCGCGGTGGGGGCCGGGGACGAGGGTGCGGACGCGCTGTGGCGCGCGCATCTGGCGCGGATGCAGGCCGCCGCCATGGCCGCGCGCCCGGTTGCGCCGGATGCGCGGCTGCGCTGGCGCGATCCGGTCGCGCTGCGGCTGGTCGGGCTGGTGGCGCTGGTCATGGCGCTGATCTTCGCGCCGCCCGGGCAGCTGGGGCAGGGCATCGCCGCGCTGGGTGCGACCTTCCGCCCCGCCCCCGAGGCGCGTCCGGGCCCCGAGGCCGGTCCGTCCTGGGAGGGCTGGGCCGAGCCCCCCGCCTATACCCGCCGCCCGACGCTTTACCTCAACGCCTTGCCCGAGGGGCAGCGGCTGGAACTGCCCAAGGGCTCGAAGCTGAGCTTCCGGCTTTACGGCGAGGGCGCCGAAATCGCGCAGGATATCGGCGCGGCGCTGCCGGGCGGCGAGCCCTCGGCGCCGGAATTCATGGCCGAGCGCGACGGGGTGATCGAGGTCGCGGGGCGGCGATTCGACGTGACCGTGCTGCCCGATGCCGCGCCGGCCGTCGCGCCCGGCAAGGCGCCCGAGCGGCGTGCCGACGGCCGGCTGGTGCAGGAATTCACTGCCAGCGACGACAACGGCATCGCGGCCGGGCAGGCGGTGATCACGCTGGACCTGGATGCGGTCGACCGGCGCTTCGGCCTTGCCCCCGACCCCGAGCCGCGCGAGGCTGTGGCGCTGGATCTGCCGCTGCCCGCGACCGGCAGCCGCAAGGAGATCCGCGGCCGGCTGGTGGGCGATCTGTCGCGCCACCCCTGGGCCAACCTGCCGGTGACCGTCTCGCTGAAGGTGGAGGACGGCATCGGGCAGCAGGGCGCCTCGGCCCCGATGCGTATGGTGCTGCCGGGGCGGCGCTTCTTCGACCCCTTGGCAGCGGCGCTGATCGAGGTGCGGCGCGACCTGCTTTGGTCGCGCGGCAATGCCGGCCGCAGTGCCCAGGTCCTGCGCGCCGCCAGCTGGCAGCCCGAGGGCTTCATGGATGCCGAGCTTTACCAGGGATTGCAGGGCGCCGTCGGCGCGCTGGAATCCGGCAATCTGACCGAAGAGGCGCGCAACAAGCTGGCGCAGCTGCTCTGGGACGCCGCCGTGGCGCTGGAGGATGGCGGACTGGCCGATGCGCTGGAGCGGATGAGCCAGGCGCAGGAGCGGCTTTCCGAGGCGATCCGCAACGGTGCCAGCCCCGACGAGATCCAGCGCCTGATGGACGAGCTGAAGCAGGCCACCGACGACTATCTGGACATGCTGGCGCAGCAGCAGGGGCAGGACCCTTCCGAGCGTTTCGACCGCTCGCCCCAGAACCGCCAGCAGATCACCGGCGACCAGATCCAGCAGATGATGGACGAGATCCAGCGCCTGATGAACGAGGGCCGCATGGCCGAGGCGCAGGAATTGCTGGAGCAGTTCAACCGCATGATGCAGAACCTGCGGGTGACGCAATCCGAGGGCGGCGAGGGCGGGCGCCAGCGCCCCTCGGACCGGCTGGCCGAGACGCTGCGCGACCAGCAGAAGCTGGCCGACGAGGCGATGCGCCAGATGCAGGACCAATACGGCCAGTGGCAGCAGGGTGAGGAAGGCCAGGGCAGCCAGGACAACCAGCAGCTTGCCGACCGCCAGCGCGAGCTGCGCGAGGACTTGGGCCGCCAGCGCGGCTTGCTGCCCGGCCGCGGCACGCCGCAGGGCGAGGAGGCGCGGCGCCAGCTGGATGAGGCCGGCCGCGCCATGGAGGAGGCCGAGCAGGCGCTGCGCGAGGGGGATGCCGGCGGGGCGATGGAGCGGCAGGCCCAGGCCATCCAGTCCATGCGCGAGGGGATGCGGGCGCTTGGCGACATGATGGCGCAGGACCAGCAGCAGGGCCAGGATGGCGAGCCGCAGCAGGGCGGGCAGGAGAACGGTCCCGAAGGGCCCTCGGGCGATCCGCGCGGCCAGCGCGGACTGGCGCAGCCCTATGACCGCCGGCCGCAGACCGATCCGCTGGGCCGGGCGCTGTCGGGCGATGGCGGCTCGATCACCTCGGGCGACCCGCTGGCCGAGGGCGGCGATCCCTCGCGCAAGGCCCGCGAGCTGCAGGACGAGATCCGCCGCCGCAGCGGCGAGCGCGAGCGGCCCCGCGACGAACGCGACTATCTGGGCCGGTTGCTGGAGAGTTTCTGAGCCTGCCGCGGCTGGCGGTCGTTCGGGGCGCCGCGCCGGCGCGGCGGAGACTTCCCGACGCGGCCTGCCTGCCGGTCCCGGTCAGGGGCGCAGGGCCTCGGCAGCCTATTCCCCCCGGATGCGGTCATGCAGCCACAGCCGGCCGCGGTCGATCTGTTGGCGCCATTCCGCCAGCGGCCCGCCGCCCTCGTCGGCCGGGATCTGCGGGGCCAGCGCATAGCTGGCCACCAGCCCCAGCGCCAGCATCGCGGCAAGGCCGAAGCCCGAGGCATAGCCCGTGCGGCGCGGCCTCGGCACGATCACAGGCACCGGCGCCTCGCGCGGGGCGGGCTGGGCGGCCGTGTCGGCCGGTGCCGCCTCTTCGGCAGCGGCGGGGCGCAGCAGCGGCAGGACGGGCGGTTCCTCGGCGGCCGCCCCGGCCGCGCCGCCGGGCAGGGACGGCGCCGAGCGCGTCAGGGTCGCGGCCAGTTCCTGGGCATCGGGCAGGATGGGAATGATCGGCTCGGGCTGGTCAAAGGCCGACGAGTCCTCGGCCGGGGCGGACACCGGCTCGGGCCGAGGGGACGGGTGCAGAGCTTGCGGATCTCCGGCCTCGGGCTGCGGGACCGGATCCGCGGCCGGCTGCGAGGCGGCACCGATCCCGGCGGGCGGTTCCGCCTCCGGGCGGGCAGGGGCGGGCTCGGCCAGCGGGGCTTCGGTCACGGTGGTGGCGGGCCAGTCGATCGCCGGGCCGGCGGCCGGCTCTCCGTCGCCGGAAAGCGCGGGTTCGGCGGGCTGCGCTGCGTCGGCCGGGACATCAGGCGGGACAGCGGGCGGGGCCTCGGCCGCCTGCGTCGCGGGAATGTGATCGGGTTCGGTGGGCTGCGCCTCGGAGCGGCGGGCGCCCAGTTCGCGCGCGGCTTCCTCGCGCAGGATGGCCAGCACCGATTCGTCCAGCGGCCGGTTCAGCGCCGGGCGCGCCTCGGGGTCGTAGGGCCCGCGTTCCGGAGCAGCCGGCGACGGCGCGGATTTTCCCGGCCCCGGCTGGCGCCAGACATGGCTGCAGGCCGAGCATTCGACCTCGCGCCCCGAGGCGGGAATGGCGGATTCCGCGATCTCGTACTGGGCCGCGCAGCGGGGGCAGGTCAGGCGCATGGGCGGGTCTTTCGTCTCCGGACAGGGGCGGTTTCGGTCATGCGGGCGTCTCGCATTCGCCGCGCGACTGTTCTATCAAGCCACGAACCGCGCGCCAAGCAGCCCGCTCGGAAAGGCCCGCTCAGAAAGGGACGACCAGTGATCGAGATGCAGAACCTGTCCTTCGGCTACAGCGGCAACGATCCGTTGCTTGCCGATATGTCGCTGACGCTACAGCCGGGTTCCTTCCATTTCCTGACCGGCCCCTCGGGTGCGGGCAAGACCACCTTCCTGCGGCTCTGCTATGCCGAGCTGCTGCCGAGCGCCGGGCGCATGACGGCATTCGGCCAGGACGTGCGCGGGCTGTCGCGCGACGGCATCGCCGCGCTGCGCCGCCGGGTGGGGGTGGTGCATCAGGACACGCAATTTCTCGACCACCTGCCGGTGGCCGAGAACATCGCCCTGCCGCTGCTGGTCTCGGGCGAGCAGGTGGACATGCCGGCCCTGGGCGACCTGCTGGCCTGGGTGCAGCTGTCCGGCCATGCCCGCGCCATGCCGCCGGAACTGTCGGGGGGAGAGCGGCAGCGCGCTGCGCTGGCCCGCGCCGTCATCATGTCGCCCGACCTGATCCTGGCGGACGAGCCGACCGGCAACCTGGACTGGGACATGTCGATGCGGCTGCTGCAGCTGCTGATCGAGCTGAACCGCTCGGGCAAGGCGGTGCTGATCGCGACGCATGACCTGAACCTGATCCGCGCCGCCAAGCAGCAGGTGCAGGCGCGGGTGCTGCGCATCGCGGGCAAGAGGCTGCAACTGGCGGGGGCGGACCTGTGAAGAAAGCCGAACTGAAATCGCTCGACCTGGCGACGTTGTGGCGGGGGCTGACCCGGCCGGACCCGGCGGGAACGGACCGCGTGGTGCCGCCGACCGGCTTCACCGCGCAGCTGACGGTGTTCTCGGCCGGCGCCATGGCCTTTCTGGCGGTCTTTGCGCTGGCGCTGGCGCTGGCCACCGGCCGGCTGGCCGAACGCTGGTCGACCGAGCTGGCGCAGACCGTGACCGTGCGCATCTCGGCCCCCGAGGACCAGATCGACGAGCAGACCGTGACGGTGATGGAGGCGCTGAAGACCACCCCGGGCATCGCCGAGGCCAAGCTGCTGCCCGATGAGGAGGTGGAAAAGCTGCTGGAGCCCTGGTTCGGCCCCGATGTCCCGGTCGAGGCCCTGCCGGTGCCGCGGCTGATCGAGATCACCGAGGCCGCCGAGGGTTTCGATGCCGCCGCGCTGCGCCTGCGGCTGCAGGGCGAGGCGCCGGGCGCGGTGCTGGACGATCATACCCGCTGGCGCCAGCCGCTAGTCTCGGCGGCGAACCGGCTGCGGGTGCTGGGGCTCGTCTCGCTGCTGCTGATCGCTGCCGCCTCGGGGGCGATGATCACGCTGGCCGCGAAGGCGGCGCTGGCCGCGAACGGGCAGGTGATCCGGGTGCTGCGGCTGATCGGTGCGCGCGACATCACCATCGCCACCGCCTTCGTGCGCCGCTTTACCCGCCGCGCCGCCATGGGCGCGGCCGGGGGCACGGCGCTGGGGATGGCGGCCATCTGGGCGCTGCCCTCGATGGATCAGGCGGGAAGCTTCCTGACCGGGCTGGGCTTTCAGGGCTGGGGCTGGCTCTGGCCGCTGCTGGTGCCGCCCGCCGCCGCCGCGATCGGCTTTGCCGCCACCCGCTGGGCGGCGCTGAAGATGCTGCGCGAGGTGCGCTGATGAATCCCTACCATCCGCGCCCGCCTTCGCCCTTGGACTGGCTGCGCGCGGTGGTCTATTACCTTTACGCGGCGCTGGTGACCTTTGCGCTGGGGCTGTGGGGCCTGCCGCAGGTGCTGGTCCATCCCGAGCGCGCGCATCGCGTCGCCCGCCTGTGGCTGGACCAGATGCTGGGCGCGGCGCGGGTCATCCTGGGGGTGCGCATCGAATATCGCGGCACGCCGCCCGCGGGAGAATGCATCGTCGCCTCGAAGCATCAGAGCTTTCTCGACATCCTCGCGCTGGCCCGCGCCTGTCCGCGCCGCGCCTTCGTGATGAAGCGCGAGGTGCTGCGTGTGCCGATCATGGGCTGGTTCGCCCGCAAGGTCGGCTGCATCCCCATCGACCGCGCGCGCGGCAAGGAAGCGATGAAGCAGATCATCGCCGGCATCGAGGCCGCCCGCGCCCGCCCCGAGGGTCTGGGCCAGCTCATCATCTATCCCGAGGGCACCCGCACCCGGCCGGGGCAGAAACTGCCCTACAAGCACGGCGCCGGCACGATCCAGCGCGCGACCGGCCTCTCCATCCATCCCGTCGCGGTGAATTGCGGCCTGTTCTGGCCCAAGCGCGGCATCCCGATCCGCGGCGGCACCGCGGTGATCGAGTTCCTGCCGCCGATCCCGGCCGGCCAGCGCTCGACCGCGGTGATGGAGCTTCTGGAGGCACGGATCGAGACCGCCAGCGACCGGCTGTTGGCCGAAGCGGGCGGCTTGCCGCCGGCCTGACGGCTGACGCGAGGTCAGGGGCGTTTTCGCCATTGCACCCGCGGCCGGTTGCGGTCCAACCTGCCCGGCGGATTCGCCGGCCTTCGGGCCAGAACAGGGGGACGGGATGCGTCCGATCATCGACATCGACCATGTTTCCAAGCGCTACGGCAGCGGCACGGCGGCGCTGAACGACGTCTCGCTGCAGATCGAGGAAGGCGAGATCCTGGCGCTGCTCGGCCCGAACGGCGCCGGCAAGACCACGCTGATCTCGATCATCTGCGGCCTGGTGGTGCCGACCGGCGGCACGGTGCGCGTCGGCGGCCACGACATCCGCACGGACTGGCGCGCGGCGCGCAAGCTGATCGGCCTGGTCCCGCAGGAGATCGCGCTGGAGCCCTTCGAAAGCGTCCTCGACTGCGTGCGCTTCACCCGCGGGCTTTATGGCGAGCCGCCGGACGAGGCCTATATCGAGCAATTGCTGCGCAGCCTGGCGCTGTGGGACAAGCGCGAGGCCAAGACGCGCGAGCTGTCGGGCGGCATGAAGCGCCGGGTGCTGATCGCCAAGGCGCTGTCGCACCGGCCCAAGGTGCTGTTCCTGGACGAGCCGACGGCGGGCGTGGACGTGACGCTGCGCCGCGAGATGTGGCAGGTGGTGCGCGAATTGCGCGCCGAGGGCGTGACCATCATCCTGACCACGCATTACCTGGAAGAGGCCGAGGACATGGCCGACCGCATCGGCGTCATCAACCGGGGCGAGCTCTTGCTGGTCAAGTCCAAGGACGAGCTGATGGGCGAATTCGGCAAGAAGCACCTGACCGTCTCGCTTTACGAGCCGCTGGCGACTCTGCCCGCCGAACTGGCGGGGCGCGGGCTGGTGCTTTCGGCCGACGGGCGCGAGTTGGGCTATGACTACGACACGAGGGCCGAGCGCACCGGCATCGCGCATCTGCTGGCCGAACTGGCCGAGCGCGGCATCGCCGTGCGCGACGTCTCGACCAAGCAGAGCAGCCTTGAAGAGATCTTCATGTCGCTGGTCGAGGAGGAAACCGCATGAACTGGCGTTCCGCCCGTGCCGTCTTCAACCACGAGATGGCGCGGTTCTTCCGCACGATCTGGCAGTCGCTGGCCTCGCCGGTGCTGTCGACGGTGCTTTACTTCGTCGTCTTCGGCGCCGCCATCGGCGGGCGCATCCAGGCGGTCGAGGGCGTGGCCTATGGCGCCTTCATCGTGCCGGGGCTGATGATGCTGACGGTGCTGCAGCAATCGGTGGCCAATGCCAGCTTCGGCATCTACTTCCCGAAATTCGCCGGCACGATCTACGAGATCCTCGTCGCGCCCACCGGCTGGATCGAGGTCACGCTGGGCTTTGTCGGCGCCGCCGCCACCAAGGCCGTGATGATCGCGCTGGTGATCCTTTTGACCAGCTTCTGGTTCACCGGCGTGCATATCGCGCATCCGTTCTGGATGCTGGCCTTCCTGGTCCTGACCGCCGTCGCCTTCTCGCTCTTGGGCTTCATCATCGGCCTTTGGGCCAAGAATTTCGAGCAGTTGCAGATCGTGCCGATGATGGTCATCACGCCGCTGGTGTTCCTGGGCGGCGCCTTCTACTCGGCCTCGATGCTGCCGCCCTTCTGGGAGGGGGTCGCCAAGCTCAACCCGGTACTCTACCTGATTTCGGGCTTCCGCTGGAGCTTCTTCGGCTTTGCCGACGTGCCGGTGGGCCTGTCGCTGGCCGCGGTGGCGCTGATGATCCTGGTCTGCATGGGTGCGATTCGCTGGATCTTCCTGACCGGCTGGCGGCTGCGGGAGTGACCCCCGTCGCGCCGCCGGGCCGCGCCTGAGCGCGCGCCTGCGGCCAAGGCGCCGCGCCGATGCGCCGCCCCTTTACGGCCGGCAGGGCGTTCCGGCCTTGGCCATCTGTGCGGCGTGCCGGCCGAGCGCCGCCGCCTGCTGCTGCAGCCAGGCATCCGCCGCCTGGCGTCCCTGCCCCTGCAGTCGCCGGTGGTATTCCGGCCGCAGCCGCTCGCGGCTGGCCGAGATCGAGCAGTCGGCCGTCCGCACCGGCTTCTTGCCCGCCTTGCCGGCGGGCGCGCCGCCGTTCGGCGCGGTCTGCTGTTCCAGCAGGTCGCCCTGATGCATGATCATCGCCTGGTTGCCGGCGTCGAACCACGGCGTCTGCGCGGCCGCTGCGCCAGCCCAGATCATGACCGCGGCGACCGCGGCCCATCCTTGTCCCGACATGGCTGTCCTCCTTCCGGTCCAGCCTGCCATGAAACCGCGCCCCGGTCACCCCGCTGGGTGCGCCTCAGCGCCGGCACAGCCGGGTCTGCGGGTCCAGCCGGACATATTCCCGCGCCGAGATCTTCTGCATCTGCAGAGAGTGCTTCCAGCGCGCATTCCACATCTGCAGGATGCCGTTGCGGTAATATTGCGCCATCAGCTCGTCCACGATCGGCGGGATGATCCGGGTGCCCGGCAGCCGCGGGGCATGGAATCCCACCGTCGCATTCGGTCCCAGGCAGGCGTTCGGCAGGGTGATGTAGATGGTGCAGGCCGAGCGGCAATAGCCCCGCACCTCGACCGGGCGGCCGCTGGCCGCCAGCCGGTTGCGATACCGGATCGCCTCGACCACGTTGCCGCCGCGGTTGTTCATGATCACGATGGGCTCGCCCCGGCCGCGCTGCTGGGCCTGCGCCTCGGGCGCGGCCAGCAGGACCAGGGTCAGCAGCAGGGCAAGGCAGGCGGAAATCCGGGGCATGAGGGCGCGCATCCTGTTCGTCATCCCCGCCGATATGCCCGTTCCGGCGCGCAAGGCCAAATGACGTTCCGGCGAGCCGCGCTTCCTGCTTAACAAGCGGCCCGCTTGCCACTATATGCCGCGCATCATGAGCCAGAACCCGCCCCTGCTGCGCCCCGATCTAGCCCCCAGCCCGATCTTCGACTCTGCACAAGGGGAGGGGGGGCGAAGGGACGGGCAACCGACCATCGGCATGGTCAGCCTCGGCTGTCCCAAGGCGCTGGTGGACAGCGAGCGTATCCTGACCCGCCTGCGCGCCGAAGGTTACGCCATCAGCCCCGACTACAAGGGCGCCGGCGCGGTCATCGTGAACACCTGCGGCTTCCTCGATTCGGCCAAGGCCGAGTCCCTGCAGGCCATCGGCGAGGCGCTGTCGGAAAACGGCAAGGTGATCGTCACCGGCTGCCTGGGGGCCGAGCCGGAATACATCACCGGCGCGCACCCTTCCGTGCTGGCGGTGACCGGCCCGCAGCAATACGAGCAGGTGCTGGACGCGGTGCATTCCGCCGTGCCGCCCTCGCCCGATCCGTTCGTGGACCTGCTGCCGGCCTCGGGCGTCAAGCTGACCCCGCGGCATTACAGCTATCTGAAGATTTCCGAGGGCTGCAACCACGCCTGCAAGTTCTGCATCATCCCCGACATGCGCGGCAAGCTGGTGTCGCGCCCGGCGCATGCGGTGATCCGCGAGGCCGAGAAGCTGGTCGAGGCCGGCGTGCGCGAGCTGCTGGTGATCTCGCAGGACACCTCGGCCTACGGGCTCGACCGCAAGTTCGCCGAAGAGCGCGGGCATCGCGCGCATATCACCGACCTGGCCCGCGACCTTGGCCAACTCGGGGCCTGGGTGCGGCTGCATTACGTCTATCCCTATCCGCATGTGCGCGACCTGATCCCCTTGATGGCCGAGGGGCTGGTGCTGCCCTATCTGGACATCCCCTTCCAGCACGCCCATCCGGACACGCTGCGCCGCATGGCCCGGCCCGCGGCGGCGGCCAAGACCCTGGACGAGATCGCCGCCTGGCGCGCCGTCTGCCCCGAGATCACCCTGCGCTCGACCTTCATCGTCGGCTATCCGGGCGAGACCGAGGCCGAGTTCCAGACCCTGCTGGACTGGCTGGACGAGGCGCAGCTGGACCGCGTCGGCTGCTTCCAATACGAGAACGTCAAGGGCGCGCGGGCGAACGACTTGCCCGACCACGTGCCCGACGAGGTCAAGCAGGACCGCTGGGACCGCTTCATGCAGAAGGCGCAGGCGATCTCCGAGGCGAAGCTGGCCGCGAAGCTCGGCAGCCGCATCGAGGTGATCGTGGACAGCGTCGATGCCGAGGGCGCCACCTGCCGGACCAAGGCCGATGCGCCGGAAATCGACGGCAACCTGTTCATCGACCAGGGCTTCGAGGATCTGACCCCCGGCGACATCGTGACGGTGACGGTGGACGAGGCCGGCGAATACGACCTCTGGGGCCGGCTCTGACCGGCGATGACCGCCCCGGTTGTGGCGCGGGCCCGGCTGGCTTATCAGGGGCGGCAGCGACGCAACAAGGCGGCACGGATGAACTGGGACCCTGAAGGCAAGCCCCGCAAACCCGATTTCCTGGGCATCGGCGCCCAGAAGGCCGGCACCACCTGGCTGTCGCAGATGCTGGGCCAGCATCCCGAGGTCTGGACGCCTCCGTTCAAGGAGGTGCAGTTCTTCAACCATCGCTTCATCGAGGAGCATCGCAAATGGCTGCCCTGGCATTTCCGCCGCGGCCGCCAGAACATCGAGAAACGCTGGGCCGCCCGCGGCGAGGAGATGCCGCGCCACATGGTGCGCTATCTTGACCGCATCACCCGCGAGCCGATGTTCACCAACCATTGGTACAAGCTGGTCTTCGCCCCGGCGCCCGAGGGGGCAAAGGCGATCGACGTCACCCCGGAATATTCGACCCTTCCGCCGGAAGGCGTGGATTTCGTGGCGAAATTCCTGCCGCAGGCGAAGTTCGTCTATATCATCCGCCATCCGGTAGATCGCGCCATCTCGCAGCTAAAGATGAACCTGACCCGCGCGCGCCGCCGCCCGAAGGGCGTCGAGGACTGGCTGCGCGAGGTCGAGGATCCGGTGCTGATGGATCGCGGCGACTACATGCGCTATGTGCCGCGCTGGAACGCGCATTTCGGCCCCGACCGGCTGCTTTACATGCCCTTCGGCATGATCGCCCGCGATCCCCTGGGTTTCCTGCGCCGGGTCGAGGATTTCCTGGGCCTGGCCCCGCATGATTATCGCGATGTCGGCAAGAAGGTCTTCGCCTCGGACAACGCGCTGGTGGTGCCCGACAAGGCCCGCGCCCGGCTGCGCGAGAAGCTGGAACCGCAATTCGAGTTTCTCGACCGGACCTTCGGGCCGGAATTCACCCGGCAGTTCCGCTGAGCCTTCCCCTTTCGCCGCTGCTCGACTACATAGCGCGCAACTTCACGGGTTCAGCAACGAGGAAAGATCATGGCCTCCTACCAGTTCGTTTACCACATGGACGGGGTGTCCAAGACCTATCCGGGCGGGAAGAAGACCTTCGAGAACATCCGCCTGAACTTCCTGCCCGGCGTCAAGATCGGCGTCGTCGGCGTGAACGGCGCCGGCAAGTCGACGCTGCTGCGCATCATGGCCGGCATCGACAAGGACTTCACCGGCGAGGCCTGGGCCGCCAAGGGCGCGACCGTGGGCTACCTGCCGCAGGAACCGCAGCTTGATCCGGCCCTGAACGTGCGCGGCAACGTCATGGAGGGCGTCAAGGCCAAGCAGGCCAAGCTCGACCGCTACAACGAGCTGGCCATGAACTACTCGGACGAGACCGCCGACGAGATGGCGAAGCTGCAGGACGAGATCGACGCCGAGAACCTCTGGGATCTCGACAGCCAGATCGACGTCGCCATGGAGGCGCTGCGCTGCCCGCCGGACGATGCCGACGTGGAAAGCCTCTCGGGCGGCGAACGCCGCCGGGTGGCGCTGTGCAAGCTGCTGCTGGAACAGCCCGACATGCTGCTTCTGGACGAACCGACCAACCACCTGGACGCCGAGACCATCGCCTGGCTGCAAAAGCACCTGATCGAATATCCCGGCACCATCCTGATCGTCACCCACGACCGCTATTTCCTCGACGACATCACCGGCTGGATCCTGGAACTCGACCGCGGCCGCGGCATCCCCTACGAGGGCAACTATTCCGCCTGGCTGGAGCAGAAGGCCAAGCGGCTGGAACAGGAAGCCCGCGAGGACAAGGCCAAGCAGAAGACGCTGGAGCGGGAACTGGAATGGATCCGCGCCGGCGCCAAGGCGCGGCAGGCCAAGCAGAAGGCCCGGATCAACGCCTATAACGAGCTGGCCAGCCAGTCCGAACGCGAGAAGCTGACCCGCGCCCAGATCATCATCCCCAATGGCGAGCGGCTGGGCAACAAGGTGATCGAGGTCAACGGCCTGAAAAAGGCCATGGGCGACAAGCTGCTGATCGAGGACCTGACCTTCAGCCTGCCGCCGGGCGGCATCGTCGGCGTGATCGGCCCGAACGGCGCCGGCAAGTCGACGCTGTTCAAGATGCTGACCGGGCAGGAAAAGCCCGATGCCGGCGAGATCAGCTACGGTGACACGGTGAAGCTTTCCTACGTGGACCAGTCGCGCGACGCGCTGGACCCCAACAAGACGGTGTGGGAGGAAATCTCGGGCGGGGCCGAGCAGATCGAGCTGGGCGACGCGACGATGAACAGCCGCGCCTATTGCTCGGCCTTCAACTTCAAGGGCGGCGACCAGCAGAAGAAGGTCGGCCTGCTTTCGGGCGGCGAACGCAACCGCGTCCACATGGCGAAGCTGCTGAAATCCGGCGGCAACGTGCTGCTGCTGGACGAACCGACCAACGACCTGGACGTGGAAACGCTACAGGCGCTGGAGGCGGCGCTGGAGGATTTCGCCGGCTGCGCTGTCATCATCTCGCACGACCGCTTCTTCCTCGACCGGCTCTGCACGCATATCCTGGCCTTCGAGGGCGATGCCCATGTCGAATGGTTCGAGGGCAATTTCGAGGATTACGAGGCCGACAAGGTCCGCCGCCTCGGCCCGGATTCCATCGAACCGAAGCGGGTGAAATACAAGAAGTTCACGCGCTAGGGCCGGCGCCCTGTGCAGGGTGCGCCCTAGCGCACCTTGCCCTTCCAGCCCGGCGGCCGCTTCGCCACCCAGGCGAAGAAGCGCGCCAGTTCGGGATGGCCGCGCAGCGCCTCGACCGTGTTGTATTGCCGTGCGAGCTCGGTCTCGCTCAGCTTGCGATGGATGGTCGAGTGGCAGACCTGATGCAGCAGCACCATCTCGCCGCCCTTGCCGCCGCGCAGCTTGGGGACCAGATGGTGCCGGCTTTGCGGCACGCCCGGCGGGATCGGCCGCCCGCAAAGCGGGCAGACCGGGTCCATGGCTTCAGGCCCATTCCCAAGGCAGGGTAAACTGGCCCAGGCAATCGGCCACCGCCTTGTCATCCACCGTGCCCCGCCGCGCCAGCCGGGCGACCAGCCCGCGCTTGCGGTCGTCCACCACCTCGGCCACCTCGACCGCCAGCCCGGCCCCGGCCAGCGCCTCGTCGTAGACGCGCTTGATCGCCAGCTTGCGCAGGTCCGGCTTGAATATCTTGCCCACCGCGGTCTTGGGCAGTTCCGGCAGGATCTCGATATGCTTCGGAACGGCGGCGCGTTCGTGGATATGGGCGCGGGCATGCTCCATCAGCTCGTCCAGGCCGACCTCGGCCCCGGCGACCAGTTCGACATAGGCGCAGGGCAGCTCGCCCGCGAAGCTGTCGGGCTGGCCGATGGCGCCGACCGAGGCGACCTTGGAATGCGACAGCAGCGCGTCCTCGATCTCGGCGGGGTCGATGTTGTGGCCGCCGCGGATGATCAGGTCCTTGGCCCGGCCGGTGATCCACAGATAGCCGTCGGCATCCATCCGGCCCAGATCCCCGGTGCGCAGGAAGCGCCCCTCGGCAAAGAGGTCCTTGTTCTTGTCGGCCTCGGTATAGGTCGAGCCCTCGAAGACGCCGGGATTGGCGATGCAGATCTCGCCGATCTCATCGGTGGCGCATTCGCGGAAGCCGCCGTTCTGGCGCTGCAGGATGCGGACATGGGTATAGGGCAGGGGCAGGCCGACGGAGCCGACCTTCTTCAGCCCGTCGATGGGGTTGCAGGACACGAGGCAGGTCGCCTCGGTCAGCCCGTAGCCCTCGGCGATCTCGACCCCGGTCGCGGCCTTGAAGCGGTTGTAAAGCTCGATCGGCAAGGGCGCCGAGCCCGAGATCGCGGTTTTCAGCGACGAGACATCGGCATCGACCGGGCGCTGCATCAGCGCGGCGATGGCCGTGGGCACGGTGATCAGGAAGGTCGCCTGCCAGCGTTCGATCAGCTTCCAGAAGTTGTCGAACACTCCCTCGCCGCGATAGCCGGCCGGCGTCGGCATGACCAGCTGCGCGCCCGACATCAGGCAGGACATCAGAACCGGATAGGCCGCGAAGACGTGGAACATCGGCAAGGGGCACATCAGCACGTCGGTTTCACTGAACAGCAGCGTGCCGCCCAGCCAGCCGTTGTAGACCATGCCCGATTGCTTGTGCTGGGCGACCTTGGGCATGCCGGTGGTGCCACCGGTGTGGAAGAAGGCGGCGACGCGGTCCTCGGCCGGTTCGTCGAAGGTCAGGCGGTTATGCTTCTGGGCGCTGGCGGCGGCCTCGAAATCCATCACCTTGGCATGGTGCCGGCTCGGGACCTTGGGCCGCATCAGCGGCACCAGCAGGCGCTTGATGCCGGTCAGATAGCCGCGCAGGTCCACCTCGAGCACGGTCTGCACGTTCGGGGCCTGCGCCACCGCCTCGGCCGCCTTCTGGGCGACCTCGGATTTCGGGAAGCTCTTCAGCGTCACCAGCACCTTGGCGCCGCTCTCGCGCAGGATGGCGGCGATGTGGTCGGGTTCCAGCAGCGGGTTGATCGGGTTGACGATCCCCGCCGTCGCCCCGGCCAGCAGCACGATCGGCGCCTCGATGCAATTGGGCAGCAGATAGGCCACCACATCCCCCGGCCCGACGCCCAGACTGCGGAACAGGTTCGCCGTCTCGGTCACCCGCTCATGCAACTCGGTCCAGGTCAGCGTGCGGGCCGGAGCCTTCGGGTCCGAGAACAGCTGGAAGCTGATCGCCGGGCGCTGGGGATGGCGGTCGCGGGTCTCGGTCAGGGCCTGATAGACCGTCTGCGGCACCTGGCGTTGCGCATAGGGCATCTCCGTCTCGACCGCATCGCGGTCTGCGACGTTCGCGAACCTGACCATTATCCTACCTCCCAGTTCTTCCTCCCGGGGTCGCGCCCCGCCGAGAGGCAGAATGGTCCAACTATCAGCGTGCTGGCAAGCGTTCCGCCACGCCAGCCGGGCGGCGAACGCAGCGTCGCGGCCGGCAGGGGTCAGGTCTGGGGAATGCGCAGGGTCTGGCCGGGATAGATCTTGTCGGGATGGCTGAGCATGGGCTTGTTGGCCTCGAAGATCTCGGGATAGCGGCTGGCCTTGCCCAGGTATTTCTGCGCGATGGCCGAAAGCGTCTCGCCCTTCTGCACGGTATGGAACACCGGGGCAGCTGCGGTCGGGGCGGGGGCTTCCGTGCCGGCGCCCTCGGCCAGCTCGACCCGGGCGATGCCCTTGATGTTGCCCACCGCCAGGATCAGCTTCTCCAGCGTCTCCTGATCGCGCGCCTTGCCCGAGATCACCACCGTGTCGCCGCGCAGTTTCAAGTGCACGTCCTTGCCGGTCAGGCCCAGGGCGGACAGTTCGGCCTTGAGCGCCGCCACCTTGCGGTCGGTGTCGCTTTGCGCGGGCTGGGCGGGCGCCTCCTGCGCCTCGGCTTCCGAACCGAAAAGCGATTTGCCGGCGTCCTTCACGAAATCCCAGATAGCCATGACCTCTCCTTTCAGGCTGCGTCTCGGGCGGCAACGCTCCGCCGATCCGCCGGTTCCAGACAAATTTAAGCAATCAGAAGTTGAGAAAATGGACCGTCGCTCCTAGCTTCTGCCCGTCTAGAGGAAATCGAATGTTGAACACATCTGCTAAATTCCTGCTTTTTGTCGCATTTCTTGGCTTGGGGGTGCCTGCCGCCTGGGCGGAAGGGGTGCGAATCTCGACGAAATCGGTCGGGCCCGGCGGGGCGGGGCCGGGGACGGTCACCTGCTACCAGACCTCGATGCCTGAAAACGAGGCAGCGGTCCGCGCCACCAACGCCACCCGCCAGGCGCGGGGGCTGCCGCCCTTGCGGTCGAACCGGGATCTTGCCGCGGCGGCGGCGCGCCATGCCTGCGACATGGCCAAGCGGGGGGTGATGTCGCATCGCGGCAGCAAGTCCTCGGGGCCGATGCAGCGGCTGAAGAGTCAGGGCTACAAGCCCCGCGTCGCGGCCGAAAACATCGCCGCCGGTCCCTGGGGGCAAGAGCGCGTGCTGCAGGAATGGGCGCGTTCCAGGGGCCATCTTGCCAATATCCTGATCCCGCAGGCCCGGCATTACGGCATCGGCAAGGCGGTCGGGGCGGATGGCAAGACCGTGTTTTGGGCGGCGGTCTACAGCGCCCCGCGCTGAACGGACCCGCCCCGGCCTCCCAGCCGCGGCGCTTTCCGGATGCGACCCTGCCCGGTATTGCCGGTTCCCCGCTGCCGTGCCGAGAAGGCCAAGGTGGGCGGAGAGGGGTGGATCCGCCCCGCCGCGCCGCGAGACCGGCCGCTTGACCGAGGCCCTCGCGCGGCCATTTCTCTCATCACGGCGCTTGCGGTTGCAGGCCCGCGCGGCAGGGGCGATCTCCCGTTGCCGTTGCCATGGAAGGGCGGAGTCGGTCCGGCAGCGCCCGGAAGCCCGGTTGCCTGACGGGAGCCCGGAAACCCCGCAGCCCGGTCTATTTACGCGAGGCCGTTTCGCCGCCGTTTCCCTTGCTGCGGTTGCGGGCTCGCCGCGGCCCTCAAGACGCCCCCCGGGGCGCGCCGAACGACATGGACCGCAGGCCAGAGAGGGTCTTCACGGCTGCTGCGCCGTTGTCGAATTGCCGGAGCGTGGATCGCCGGGCCGGCTCCTCGCCACGACGCCGGGGATATGCGGGGGGATCATGGCCCGACCATGAAACGGGCCTGCCTTCACCATGGCCGGGCGGCGGGAATCTCGGGGCGGCCGTCGCCTCCCCGCATCGCGCCTGTCGCCTGGCCGCCGCTTACGCGGTTTCCGCCGCGCCTTCGGTGAATTGCAGCCGCGCCAGCCGGGCATAAAGCCCGCCCTGCGCCACCAGTTCCTCGTGCCGGCCCTGCGCCACGATCCGGCCGTGGTCGAAGACCACGATGCGGTCGGCCTTCTTCACCGTCGCCAGCCGGTGCGCGATGATGATCGTGGTGCGCGAGCGGGCCAGTTCGTCCACGGCATGCTGCACCAGCCGCTCGGATTCGGCATCCAGCGCCGAGGTCGCCTCGTCCAGGAGCAGGATCGGCGCGTCGCGCAGGATGGCGCGGGCGATGGCGATGCGCTGCTTCTGCCCGCCGGACAGCATCACGCCGCGCTCGCCGACGAAACTGTCATAGCCCTGGGGCAGCAGGCGCAGGAACTCGTCGGCATGGGCGGCGCGGGCGGCGGCCTCGACCTCGGCATCCGAGGCGCCGGGGCGGCCGAAGCGGATGTTTTCGCGCGCGGTGGCGGCAAAGATCACCGGATCCTGCGGCACCAGCGCGATGGCCTGGCGGAAATCGGCCCGCGCCATGGCGCGCAGGTCGATGCCGTCGATGCGCACCGTGCCGGCATCCGGGTCCCAGAAGCGCAGCAGCAGCTGGATCACCGTGGTCTTGCCGGCGCCCGAGGGACCGACCAGCGCCACCGTCTCGCCGGGGCGGATGTCCAGCGTCACGCCCTCCAGCGCCGAACGGTCGGGGCGCGAGGGATAGTGGAAGGTCACCTCCTCGAAGCCGATGGCGCCCTTGACCGGGCGGGGCAGGGCGACGGGCTCGGCCGGATCGGTCAGCGTGTCCTGCGTGGTCAGCAGCTCGGTCAGCCGTTCGGTGGCGCCGGCGGCGCGCTGCAGCTCGCCCCAGATTTCCGACAGCGCGCCGACGGCGCCGGCGACCAGCACCGCATAGATGACGAACTGCACCAGTTCGCCCACCGTCATCGCCTCCATGCGCACGTCGCGCGCCCCGACCCAGAGCACGCCCAGCACGCCCGAGAAGATCAGGAAGATCACGATCACCGTCATCACCGTGCGCGTCCTGACCCGGCTGAGCGCCGCGTCGAAGGAGCGGTCGGTGACCTCGGCGAAACGCGCGCGGGTCGGTCCCTCATGGGTGAAGGCCTGCACGGTCTGCGCCGAGAGCAGGCTTTCCGAGGCCGCGCCCGAGGACAGCGCGATCCAGTCCTGGTTCTCGCGCGAGAGCTTGCGCAGCCGCCGGCCCAGCACGACGATGGGCACCACGATCAGCGGCACCAGCAGCAGCACCAGGCCGGACAGCTTGGCCGAGGTCCAGACCAGCATCACCATGCCGCCGGCCAGGATCAGGAAATTGCGCAGCGCGATCGAGACCGAGGAACCGATCACCGACTGGATCAGCGTGGTGTCGGTGGTGATGCGGCTGATGATCTCGCCGGTCAGCACCCGCTCGTAGAAGGCCGGGCTCATGGCGATGACCCGGTCGAAGACCGCCTTGCGGATATCGGCGACCACCCGCTCGCCCAGCCGGGTGACGAGATAGTAGCGCATCCCCGTCCCCAGGGCGAGCAGCCCGACGATGGCCAGCGCCGCGCCGAAATACTGGTCCAGCAGATGCGCCCCGGCGTCGAAACCGTCGACCACCCGCCGCACGGCCAGCGGCAGGACCAGGCTGATCGCCGCCGTCACCGCCAGCGCGACCAGCGCCGCCGCCAGCAGCCCGCGATAGGGGCGGATAAAGGGCCAGAGCGCGCGGAGCGCGCCGATGCGGCGCGTGGTGGGGCGGTCGGCGATGATCGGGGTGCCGCGGGCCATGCTTGTCTTCCTTTGCCGTTCGGGCGGCCGGGCCGGGGGTGCGGGCGGCACCCGGCCGGTTCCGGCATGCCGGTGCTTCAGATATCCCGCGTGCCGCCCGCGAGCTCCAGGATCACATCCCATTCCGCCTCCGAGACCGGCTGCACGGACAGGCGCGAATTGTTGACCAGCACCATCTCGGCCAGCCGCGGCTCGGCCTTGGCCTCGTCCAGCGAGACGGGGCGGTTGACGCGGGCGACGGCCCGGACATCGACGCATTCCCATTTCGGGTCCGCGGCGGTCGAGTCGGGATGCGCCTCGGCCACGACCTCGCAGATGCCGACGATCTCCTTGCCGATGTTCGAGTGGTAGAAGAAGCCGCGCTCGCCCTTCTTCATGGCGCGCATGTTGTTGCGGGCCTGATAGTTGCGCACCCCGTCCCATTGCTCGCCCTTGTCGCCGCGGGCGATCAGGTCGTCGAAGCTGAAGACGTCAGGCTCGGATTTGAACAGCCAATACGCCATCAGCCGATCACCTTCTTCCATTCGATCACCTCGACCGAGGCGAACAGGTCCGCCGCCTTGTAGGGGTCCTGCGCCGCCCATTCCTTGACCTGGGTCAACCCCTCGGCCTCGACCACCAGCAGCGAGCCGCGCATCTCGCCCTCTTCGATCAGCGGACCGGCCATCTGCAGGCCGGGCTGCGCCCTGAGAAAGGCCAGATGCTTTTCACGGGTGTCGAGACGGGTTTGCAGCTTGCCGGGATGGTCGCGGCAGATCACGGCGAAAAGGGGCATCATTCCTCCTTGAGCGGGCGGTTCAGCAGAAAATCCAGCGCATGTTCCATGGCGATGCGGCCCTCGGCAAGGCCCGCGACCAGATTCGAGATCGGCATCTCGATCCCCAGCCTTTCGGCCAGCTGGGTGACGGCGCGGGCGGTGGCGGCGCCCTCGACCGTGGTGCCGGCAGCGAAGGGGCGGCGCGATCCCAGCGCCAGGCCATAGCGGAAATTGCGCGACTGTTCCGAGGTGCAGGTCAGCACCAGATCGCCCAGGCCCGACAGGCCGGGCAGCGTCTCGGGCCGGGCACCGAGCGCGGTGGCCAGCCGCAGCATCTCGGCAAAGCCGCGGGTGACGATGCTGGCCCGCGCGCTGTCGCCATAGCCCGCGCCGATGGCGGCGCCGGCGGCGATGGCGATGATGTTCTTCAGCGCGCCGCCCAGCTCGGCCCCGGCGACGTCGGTGGTGCGGTAAAGCCGCAGCGTGGCGGTGGACAGCTGGCGTTGCAGCGCCTCGGCCGCGCCGGCATCGGCGCAGGCCAGCGTCAGCGCCGTGGGCAGGCCGCGGGCGATGTCGGCGGCGAAGCTGGGGCCGGTCAGCACCGCCACCGTGGCATGCGGGCAAGCGGCGGCGATCAGCGCCGAGGGCCCGGTCAGCGTGGCGAGGTCGATGCCCTTGGCGCAGCTGACCAGATTGCGGCGGTCGAAGCGCCCGCCGTGCTCGGCCAGAAAGCCGCCCAGTACCTGCGAAGGCAGCGCGAGCAGCACGGTTTCGGCCGCGATCTGCTCCAGCCGGTCGGTGACGCGCAGCGTGGGCGGCAGCGAGACGCCGGGCAGGCGCGGGTTCTCGCGCGTCGCGGTCCAGCCGGTGTCGCGACCCCAGAGCGTGACCGGCCCCTTGCCTGCCAGCGAAACCGCCAGCGCCGTTCCGAAGGCGCCGGCCCCGATCACCGCGACGCTCATGCCTTGGCCCCCCGCTTGCCGGCGCCCAGCATCGGCGCGGCCGTCCGGTCCAGCGGCCAGCGCGGGCGCGCGGCCAGATCCATGCCGTCGCGCCGGCCGGCCCGGTAAGCCTCGATCCCGGCCCAGGCAATCATCGCGGCATTGTCGGTGCAAAGCCGCAGCGGCGGGGCGAGGAAGGACGCGCCCGCCTCGGCCGCGACCGCCTGCAAGGCCGTGCGCAGCGTTTCGTTGGCCGCGACGCCGCCGGCCACGGCCAGCGCCGGAGCGGGCGCCAGCGCCAGCGCGCGGCGGGTCTTTTCCGCCAGCACCTCGGCCACCGCCGCCTGAAAGCCGGCGCAAAGATCGGCGCGGTCCTGCTGGTGCAGGCCGCCCTGTGCCGCGACCAGCTCGTCGCGCTGGCGCAGGACGGCGGTCTTGAGGCCGGAAAAGCTCAGGTCGCAGCCCGGCCGGTCCAGCAGCGGCCGGGGCAGGGCGAAGCGCCGGGCATCGCCGGCGCGCGCGGCGTCCTCGACCGAGGGGCCGCCCGGCTGCGGCAGGCCCAGCAGCTTCGCCACCTTGTCGAAAGCCTCGCCCGGGGCATCGTCGATGGTGCCGCCGAGCCGGGCGAAATCCTCGGGGCCGTCCACGCGCAGGAACTGGCAATGCCCGCCCGAAACCAGCAGCAGCAGATAGGGATAGGCGACGCCGTCGGTCAGCCGCGGCGTCAGCGCATGGCCGGCAAGGTGGTTCACGCCGATCAGCGGCAGGCCGCTGCCCGCCGCCAGCCCCTTGGCCAGCATCACGCCCGACAGCACGCCGCCGATCAGCCCCGGCCCGGCGGTGACGGCGATGCCGTCCAGATCCGACAGGCGCAGCCGCGCCTGGGCCAGCGCCTCCTCGACGCAGAGGTCCAGCTTCTCGGCATGGGCGCGGGCGGCGATCTCGGGCACCACGCCGCCGAAATCGGCATGCAGCGCCGTCTGGCCCGCCACCACCGAGGCAAGGATACTGCGGTCGTCGCGCACCACCGCCGCGGCGGTGTCGTCGCAGCTGCTTTCTATGCCCAGAAAGGTCAGTCCCATGCTCATCCTTGTTCCCGCGCCGCCAAGGGCCTAGGCAAGGGGGAAGTAACACCTTGTCAGGCCGATTGCCATGCCGCCCAACCCCGCGCCCATCCTGCTGCTGACCCGGCCCGAACCGGCCTCGCGGCGATTTGCCGCAGGGCTGGGACAGCCGGGGCTGAAGATGCTGATCTCGCCCGTGCTGCGCATCCGGCCGGTCGCGCATGACGCCGCGCGGCTGGCGGCGGCGCGGGGGCTGGTCTTCACCTCGGTCAATGCCGTGCCGGCGGCGGGGCAGGGGCGCGGGCGGCCGGCGATCTGCGTCGGCCCGGCCACGGCCGAGGCGGCGCGGGCCGCGGGTTTCGACGTCACCGAGGGGCCGGGCGACGCGGCGCGGATGCTACCGCTGCTGGAGGGGCTGGGCGAGGGCTGGCTGCATCCGCACGGCGCCCATGTCGCCAAGGTGCTGCCGGTGCCGGGCATGGTGGTCTATGACCAGCTGCCCCAGCCGCTGGACGGGCCGGCGCGGACGGTGCTGGCGGGCGCGGCGCCGGTGATCCTGCCGCTGTTCTCGCCCCGCTCGGCGCGGATACTGGCGGATCAGGCGGCGGGGGCGCGGGCGCCGCTGTGGCTGGCGCCGATCAGCGCCGCGGCGCGCGAAGCCTGGACGGGGCCGGCGGCGCAGGTCGCGCTGGCGCCCACGCCCGACGCGGAGGGGATGCTTTGCGCGATCCGGCGCCTGCTGGCAACGGAACAATCCGCATGAGGGCGGGTTGAGGCGCCACGCCCCCGCGACTAGACTGCCGGCGGGAGCCAGGCATGATCGCGGGCGGAGGGGGCAGGGCCTGCCCCGGCAGCCGGGCTGCGACACGAAAGGGAACGGGGAAGAATTGTGAAGAAGCCAGAAACCAATTCCAGCGAGAACAAGGCAAGCCCCGGAAAAGACGGAAAGAAAAAAGCGGTTTCGGGCGCGGCGATCGACAGCCGCCCGGTCAGCGCCGGCGAGGGCGCCGCCGCCCTGAAGCCCGAGCCGAAGCCGCAGATCGAATCGAGGCTGGTCGGCAGCGGCACCGGCCCGGATGCCGCTGCGCCCAAGCCGGCGACCGGCAAGCCCTCCGCCGAATCGAAAACCGCCGTGCCGCCGTCCGCCGCCGAGGCGAAGCCGGGCACCGTGCCGCCGGTCGGCAAGTCGGATGCCGGGCCGGCCGAGGCGCCCAAGCCGGCCGTTTCGCAGCCGCAGCCCGCCAAGGTCGAAACCCGCGTGGTCGAGGTGCGCAAGGCCGGTTTCGCGCCGACCTTCCTGGGCGGCGTCGTCGCCGCCGGCCTGGGCGCCGCGGCGGCCTGGTGGGCGATTCCGCATCTGCCGCCCGCCTGGCAGCCGGTCGGGACCGATCCCGCCCCGACCGAGGCCCAGATCGCCGCCGCCCGCGAGGCCGCCATCGAGGCGGCGCGCGAAGAGATCCAGACCCAGGCCGACGCCTTTGCCAACCGCGCCTCCGAGGCCGGGGCGGATGCGGCGCGCCAGGCGCTGGCCGATGCCGAGGGGCAGTCCCAGGCCGGCCAGGCCGAGGCGCTGCAGGCGCAGGGGGAAAAGCTGGCCGCGCTGGAAAAGGCCGTGGCCGAACTGGCCGCGCGTCCCGTCGTGGCGCCGGTGGTCTCGGGCGAGGACAGCGACGGGTTGCAGCAAGTGCTGAACGAGCTGACCGCGCGGCTGGCGGCGCAGCAGGGCCGCATCGACGAGCTTGCGGCGCGTCCGGCGACCGATACGGCCACCGCCGAGCAGATCCAGGGCTTTGCCGCCCAGGCCGAGGCGCTGCAGGCGCAGATCGCCGCCGCGGCCGAGGAGGCCGAGAAGCGCATCGCCGCCGCCGAGGCGCAGGCCTCGACCCTGCAGGAAAGCGCCGAGGCGGCCAATCGCCGCGCCCAGGCCGCCACCGCCGCAGCCGCGCTGCAGGCCGCGCTCGAGACCGGCGGCCCGCGCGATCAGGCGCTGGCCGACCTGCGCGCCGCCGGGGTCGAGCCGCCCGCCGTGCTGGCCGGCGACGTGCCGACGCTGGGCCAACTGCGCGCGGGCTTTCCCGCCGCCGCGCGCGAGGGCCTGGCCGCTGCGCTGCGCGACGCGCCCGAGGCCGAGGGCGCGCTGGGCGTCATCGGGAATTTCCTGCGGGTGCAGACCGGCGCCCGCTCGGTCGAGCCGCGCGAGGGCGGCGATCCCGACGCCATCCTGTCGCGCGCCGATGCGGCGGTGAATGCCGGCGACATCAAGGGCGCGCTGGACGAGATCGCCACCCTGCCGCAATCCGCTCAGGCGGCGATGGCCGGCTGGACCTCTCGCGCCCGGACCTGGATCGAAGCCAATGCCGCGCTGGCCGCTCTGGCCGCGGGCAGCATGTAAGGGGCGCGCCATGCTGCTTTCGGCACTGAAAATCCTGATCTTCTTCGCCATTGTGCTGGTTCTGACGCTGGGCGCCATGCAGCTTTCGGAAACCGGCCAGGGCCTGAGCATGGTCTATGGCGGCACCGAATACACGCTGGGGCCGGTGCAGCTGGTGATCGCGGCGCTGGTGGTGGTGCTGCTGGGCTGGGCCGTGGTGCGGCTGCTGGCCCTGCTTCTGGCCTTCCTGCGCTTCCTGCTGGGCGACGAGACGGCGATCAACCGCTATTTCGCCCGCTCGCGCGAGCGCAAGGGCTACGACGCCCTGTCCGAGGGCATGCTGGCCGTCGCCTCGGGCGAGGGCCGGCTGGCGCAGGACAAGGCGGCGAAGGCGGCGAAATTCCTCGACAAGCCGCATGTCACCGATCTTCTGGCGGCGCAGGCCGCCGAGGTGGCCGGCGACCGCGCCAAGGCGGCCGAGATCTATCGCCGGCTGCTTTCGGATCCGCGCACCCGCTTCGTCGGCGTGCGCGGGCTGATGCACCACAAGCTGGCCGAGGGCGACACCGCCACCGCGCTGAAGCTGGCGGAAAAGGCCTACGCGCTGAAGCCCAAGCACGGCGAGGTCCAGGACATGCTGCTGGAGCTGCAGACCCGCGAAGGCGACTGGAAGGGCGCGCGCGCGGTGCTCAAGGACAAGCGCAAGCAGGGCCAGCTGCCCAAGGACGTGCATGTCCGCCGCGATGCCGTGCTGGCGCTGAAGGAGGCCTCCGAGGTGCTGGCCGAGGGCAATTCGATCAGCGCGCGCGAGGCCGCGATCTCGGCCAACCGGGCCAGCCCGGACCTGATCCCGGCCGCGGTGCTGGCCGCGCGCAGCTACATCGCCCAGAACGATCCCCGCAACGCCGGCCGGGTGCTGCAAAAGACCTGGAGCGTGCGCCCGCATCCCGCGATCGCCGCGACCTATGCCGAGATCGTGCCGGACGAGAAGCCGGCCGCGCGGCTGCGCCGTTTCGAGGACCTGATGCGGCAGAACCCGGATCACGAGGAGACCCGGCTGCTGCGCGCCGAACTGCTGCTGGCCGCCGAGGATTTCCCAGGCGCGCGCCGCGCGCTCGGCGATCTGGCCGAGAAGCATCCGACGGTGCGCTCGCTGTCGATCCTGGCCGCCGTCGAGCGCGGCGAAGGCTCGGACGACGCGGTGGTGCGCGGCATTCTGGCGCGTGCGCTGGTCGCCAGCCGCGGCCCGCAATGGGTCTGCGACAAGTGCCACAACGTCATGGCGGACTGGTCCCCGACCTGCGACAGCTGCGGCGGCTTCGATACGCTGACCTGGCGCGAGCCGGACAGCCCGGTCTGGAGCGCGCCGGCCGCGAACGGGGCCGAGATGCTGCCGTTGCTGGTCGGGGACAGGCATGGGGCGGGGGGGCCGGTGCCGGTTCCGACGCCGCTTGCCACGGCTTCGCAGCCCGCCGGCGCGCCGTCGCCCGGCATGGTCGGTCCGCAGCCCGGGGCGCAGCCTTCCCCAGGCGCCCCGGCCCCGGTCGAGATCGCGGATGTCTCGCCCGGCATGGTGCCGCGCGAATCGGATTATCGCCGGGTTTCGCCGGTCTCGGCCGGGGCGGAACCCGCGATGACCGTCACCGACCCCGAGCCCGAACCGGCAGCCGCCCCGGCCGAGGCCGCCCCGCCCGAGTCCGAGCGCCAGCCGCTGGTCGCCGCGCAGGGCGACATCCTGCCGGTGCGCCCCGATGTCGAACCGCCCGAGCCTGAGGAGGCGAAGATCGCAGGGAAAAAATACTGATCCCCCCTTTTCGGCCGCGCCGTAACCTGCTATCCGGCGCGGCATATGCCGGTGTAGCTCAGCTGGTAGAGCACGTCATTCGTAATGATGGGGTCGGGGGTTCGAGTCCCTTCACCGGCACCAGAAACCCCGGACAAGTCAATGTATTGCGTTGGCTTGTCCGGGGTTTCTGCTTTTCGGGCCGGAGACCGTCCTCAGCCTGGTCTTCCGCTTGAGCTGCATGCGCGGGACCCTCTGGTGCGGCGGGCGCTTCTGGCGATGCAGCAGAACCTGCACGCGCCGCTGCCGATCGCGCGCATTGCCCGCGATCTGGGGGTGGGGCGGCGCAAGCTCGAGCGGCATTTCAACGCCGACCTGGGCATCCCGCCGGCCGATGCCTCGATCCGCATCCGGCTGGCGCAGGCGCGCATGCTGCTGGCGCGCACCGACCGCACCGTGACCCGCATCGCCGAGGAGACCG